>Ga0213872_10000137_pt1 | contig 66117 bp, 69 predicted proteins | sample VelepicomBERX_R2_FD_160071 | JGI IMG/M metagenome (GOLD analysis project Ga0213872, IMG submission 160071) | Rhizosphere microbial communities from Vellozia epidendroides in rupestrian grasslands, the National Park of Serra do Cipo, Brazil - RX_R2 | ecosystem: Host-associated > Plants > Roots >... | reverse complement strand
ACATCCAAACCCCCCTTAATTAAAGATCAAACCAAGAAGAGACAGAATCCGTAAAGACCTGAATTCAAAAGTGTTGAAAATGGTATTTAGGACAGAACCGGCAATTATACCGTGTTTACCCACGAAATTGCTGAGAAGTCTGCACAATTTCTCAGTTTTCAATATAATTTAGATAATTTCGTGCCCGCTTTAGTTCCACCGGATAAGATGGTTTGTTCTAAAATAGCGGGCTACACTGAGTTGTCGCGCTTTGCTGCGGCATCTGCCCGAATAGTATTGGACACTATGTCAAAGAAATTAACTGCTGAAACGGCTGCAAGCCCGGCGTCGTTTGAAGACGCGATGGCCGAACTGGCGCAGCTGGTGGCGCAAATGGAGGCGGGCCAGCTGCCGCTGGAAGCGTCCGTGGCCGCCTATGCGCGCGGCTCGGAGCTGGTCAAGTTCTGCGCCGCCCAGCTGGACAAGGTGGAATCCCAGGTCAAGGTATTGGAAGGCGATATGCTGAAACCCTTTGTTGACGCCGGCGAGGCTGCCCAATGAGCGCCTTTGACGATTGGATGAAAACGGTGCAGGCGACGGCGGAAGCCGACCTGTCCTCCTATCTGCCGGCCGCCACGGTGGTCCCCACTAAATTGCATGATGCGATGCGCTATGCCCTGCTGGGCGGCGGCAAGCGCGTGCGTCCGCTGCTGGTGTACGCGGCCGGCGCCCTGTTCGGGGCCGACGAGCGTGTGCTGAGCCGCGCGGCGGCGGCGGTGGAAATGATCCACGCCTACTCGCTGGTGCACGACGATATGCCGTGCATGGACGACGACGAACTGCGTCGCGGCAAACCGACCGTGCACGTGGCCTATGACGAGGCGACAGCCCTGCTGGTGGGCGACGCGCTGCAGTCGCAGGCCTTCCTCGTGCTGGCGGACGCCGTCGACGGCGCTGTGCCGCCCGAGCGCCTGGCCGGCATGCTGCGCCTGCTGGCCCACGCCTCCGGCTCGGCCGGCATGTGCGGCGGCCAGGCGATTGACCTCGACAGCGTGGGCCTGAGCCTGGCGCTGGAACAGCTGGAGCAGATGCACCAGCTGAAGACGGGCGCGCTGCTGCGCGCCTCGGTGCTGCTGGGCGCGATGGCCGGCAAGGACTTGAGCGAAGCGGAAACGGCGGCCCTGCATACCTATGCACGCGCCATCGGCCTCGCCTTCCAGGTGGTGGACGACGTGCTCGATGCGACGGCCGATTCGGCCACCCTGGGCAAGACGGCGGGCAAGGACGCGGCGGACAACAAGCCGACCTATGTCTCCATCCTCGGCCTGGAACCATCACGCGCGCTGGCGCAAAAATTACGGCTCGATGCGCACGCCGCGCTCGAGCCATTCGGAGAAAAAGCACTACGTTTACGCGAACTCGCGGATTTGATCGTGCAGCGGAAGGCATAAATGAACCTGCTAGAAAATATCGACTCCCCGGCGGACGTGCGCAAACTGGCGCGCACGCAACTGACGCCGCTGGCCAATGAACTGCGCGCTTTCCTGCTCGACTCCGTGTCGAAGACGGGCGGCCACCTGTCGTCCAATCTGGGCACGGTGGAGCTGACGGTGGCGCTGCATTACGTATTCAACACGCCGCACGACCGCATCGTGTGGGACGTGGGCCACCAGACTTATTCGCACAAGATCCTCACCGGCCGCCGCGGGCGCATGCACACGTTGCGCCAGCTGGGCGGCATCTCCGGCTTCCCCAAGCGCGACGAGAGCGAATACGACACCTTCGGCACGGCCCACTCGTCGACCTCGATCTCGGCGGCGCTGGGCATGGCGCAGGCGGCCAAGATCAAGGGCGAGCATCGCCACGCCATCGCTGTCATCGGTGACGGCTCGATGACGGCCGGTATGGCCTTCGAGGCGCTGAACAACGCGGGTGTGCAGGACGACGTGAACCTGCTGGTGATCCTGAACGACAACGATATGTCGATCTCGCCGCCGGTGGGCGCGCTGAACCGCTACCTGGCGCGCCTGATGTCGGGCCAGTTCTACGCGGCTGCCAAGAACGTCGGCAAGCAGGTGCTGCCCGCGCCCGTGCTGGAGCTGGCCAAGCGCCTGGAAGAACACGCCAAGGGCATGGTGGTCCCGGCCACCATGTTCGAGGAATTCGGCTTCAACTACATCGGCCCGATCGACGGCCATGACCTGGATTCGCTGATCCCGACCCTGCAGAACATCAAGCAGCTCAAGGGTCCGCAGTTCCTGCACGTGGTGACCAAGAAGGGCCAGGGCTACAAGCTGGCCGAGGCCGAGCCTGTCCTGTATCACGGCACGGGCAAGTTCAATCCGGAAGAAGGCATCAAGCCGTCGACCGCGCCGGCCAAGATCACCTACACCGAGGTGTTCGGCAACTGGCTGTGCGATATGGCCGCCGCCGACAAGAAGCTGGTCGGCATCACGCCCGCCATGCGCGAAGGCTCGGGCATGGTCCGCTTCGACAAGGAATACCCGGACCGCTATTTCGACGTCGGCATCGCCGAGCAGCATTCGGTGACCTTTGGCGCGGGCCTGGCCTGCGAGGGCATGAAGCCGGTGGTGGCGATCTACTCCACCTTCCTGCAGCGCGCCTACGACCAGCTGATCCACGACGTGGCGCTGCAAAACCTGGACGTGACCTTTGCCCTGGACCGCGCGGGCCTGGTGGGCGCTGACGGCGCCACCCACGCCGGCAATTACGATCTGGCCTACCTGCGCTGCATCCCGAACATGGTGGTGATGGCGCCGTCGGACGAAAACGAATGCCGCCAGATGCTGACCACGGGCTACCACTATCACGGTCCGGCCGCGATCCGCTATCCACGCGGCGCGGGCGTGGGCGCGGCCATCGAGCAGGCGCTGACTTCCCTGGAAATCGGCAAGGGCGAAATCAAGCGCAAGGGCCAGAAGATCGCCATCCTGGCCTTCGGTTCGATGGTGGCGCCGTCGCTGGCCGCCGCCGAGCAGCTGGACGCCACCGTGGCCAATATGCGCTTCGTCAAGCCGCTGGACGTGGAACTGGTCAAGCAGCTGGCCGCCGAGCATGACTACCTGGTGACGGTGGAAGAGGGCTGCGTCATGGGCGGCGCCGGCGCCGCCGTGGCCGAGGCGCTGGCAACCGAAGGCATTGTCAAACCGATCCAGATGCTTGGCCTTCCCGACAAGTTTATCGACCATGGCGATCCCGCCAAACTGCTGGTCAGCGTAGGCCTGGACGGCGCAGGCATCGCCGCGTCGATCCGCCAGCGCTTTGCCAACGGGGAGCCCCGCCTCGTCGTCAATAACGGCTGATATTCATCCGGCTGATAGAGAACGCCGCCCGGTGCTGTTGCAGCATCGGGCGGCGTTTGACGTTTACACCACCATCCTTGCGCTATAGTACTTCGCCGCCTATATTGATATAAACAGTTTATCTGGTTAGCGGAGGGCGTGATGGGCGGCGCTTCGTGGGTGTGGACGGGAGTTATTCTGCTGGCGTGCGCGCAGGCGGGGGCGCAGGTGCCCGAGTCCGGACGCAGCCAGGAAATGACCGTCAGCGCCGAGGAGGTGCGCCAGTCCGTCGAAGACCGCTATATCGACCGCACGGTGGAACTGGCGGCCGAGGGCAAGCTGGATGACGACCGCATTCTGCTGGCGCGCCTGCACTCCATCGGCGCGGGCCTGATCCGGGCCGCCATCGCCATGAAGCCGGAGGCGGCGCAGTGGCAGTGGGAATTCCACACCACCAGCGATCCCGATGTCGACGCCATGTGCATGGCGGGCGGGAAGATCCTCGTCGGCTCGGCCTTCGTGCGGCAGCTGGCGCTGGACGACGGTGAGCTGGCGACTTTGCTGGGACATGAGGTGGCGCACGCCGTGGCCGAACATCACCGCGAAACGCTGTCCGAGGCGCTGGCCCTGAACCGGCCGCAGGTGCCGGTCGATGTGCTGCTGGAGCGGCTCGATACGGATTTTTCGCTGCAGCTGCGGCTTGCCAATTTATCCAGCTTGCAGGAAGCGGAAGCCGACCAGCTGGGCATGATTCTCGCGCACCGCGCCGGCTGGCCGGCGGAAGCCATGGTGCGCTTCTACCGCAAACTGGGCACGGTGGAGCAGTCCACGCTGCTGTCGAACGCCTACCCGGCGGCCGCCTCGCGCCTCAGCATGGCGCGGGGAATGGCGCGGCTGTTCAATGCCGGGGCGGAGTAGGGCTGTGATTCAGCCGCGCTTGCGTTCGTGCTGCCACAGCACGTCGCTGCCGCCTGCGAAGCGGTTCAATACCCGCGACAGCACAAACATCAGGTCCGACAGGCGGTTGACGTATTGGCGTGGGTGATCGTGGATGCTCTCCGTCTTCCCCAGCGTGACGATGCTGCGTTCCGCGCGGCGGCACACAGTGCGGCAGATGTGGGCCTGCGAGGCGGCGCGCGAGCCGGCCGGCAGGATGAATTCCGTCAGCGCCGGCAGATTGGCGTTGTACTTGGCCAGCAGGCCGTCCAGGCGCTCCACATGCGCTTCCGTGATCATCTGGTAGCCGGGGATGCACAGTTCTCCGCCCAGGTCGAACAGGTCGTGCTGGATGGAGACCAGTTCCTCGCGCAGATCTTCCGGCATCGGCTCACACAGCAGCAGGCCGATATGCGAATTCAGCTCGTCGACTTCACCGATGGAGTGAATGCGCACGCTGTCCTTGTCGGTGCGGCTGCCGTCACCGAGGCCGGTAGTGCCGTTGTCGCCGGTGCGGGTGGCGATTTTGGAGAGGCGGTTGCCCATGAGTGTTCCTTTTTACTTGACCGAGATGCGCATACGGCGCGGGTTGTAGCAATCGAAGCCCGGCGAATTCCAGAAATCCTTGACGCCCATTTTTTCGAACAGGGGCACTTCATCATCATACATGGGGAACATCCCGGCGACGAAGATGGTGCGGTCGGGCAGTTCGAATTTGATCTGTTCCTGGCTCATGAAGGCGGGTTTGTAGACGAAGCAGGCGTTCATGGCGCTGTCGCCGGACAGGGGTTGGTCCAGCTTGTAGCTGGAGCCGTAGCCGAAGGCGTCGTCATCGAAGAAGGACTGGGCGAAGTAGCCGATGCCGCTGCCCCAGCCATGGTCCTCCGTGTGCAATGAGATCATCAGTTCGGGTTTGCCGTTGACCCAGTTCGGATGGCCGGCGTTGGACAGGCCGCCGGTGACGGCGGTCAGCATGCCCTTGGCGGGAAAGTCGGCGAAATAGTAGACCAGAATGCGCGGCTTGCCGGCCACTTTGATATCCCCGATGCGGGCCGCCTGCATGCCGAAGCGGTCTTCCAGGGCCAGCAGCCATGCCTTGTCAAAATTGTATTCCATGTAAATCCCGAAACGTGAAGCTGGAAGAATACGACAAAGCCAGGACAACGCGAAGCGAATTTGCCAAATTGATAGTGGAAATGGGATATCAGGGCCGAGAAACAGGCGGCATAGTCTTCAGTCTGCGGCTCGTTTTGATAAATGATTTGTCAAAGCTTTTCATTCCGCTGCTGTTGATGCTCAGCGCGAGATGCAAGCCATCTGCAAAGCCCATGCCGTTTTCGTACCAGTACAGCGTCGCGATGATTGCATCAAAATGCTGGACAGTGAAGTTCTCCAGGCTGCAAATCAGCCGGATGGCGCGAGAAATGTCCTCTCGCTGCCAGCTAAGGGATTCGAGCACCCAAGCCAACTCCAGCATGACCGTGATGGGCGCGGTACAGCGCTCAGCGCCATGGAGCAGATTTGTAGCCGCTTTCATTTGTGCCGGGGTGTCATCCAACAGAAATCGAGCCAGGACATTCGTATCGAGCGCGATCACGATTTTATTCCTTGGTCGCGTCGTCGCTGGCTTTCAGCTTTTTCAGAATCCTTCGTTTGAGTTCGGCGTCAGATGGCAAGGCGCGCCCTTGTTTGGCCAGCATGCTGCGTATTTGTTTGGTGGCTAATGGTGGCTGCACTGTGCGGGTGAGAGTCAGACCGGTTGAGGTAATACTGACTGTAAATTCCGCTCCGGCAGACAGGTTCAGATAGTCACGAATGGATTTCGGGATAAGAACCTGTCCCTTGTTTGATAACTTGACGATGTCCATGGTGTACCTCGCTGGGAGCGTGCGGCTATCTTATCGCATACTGAAAGATGTTTCAGTGGTTGAGCGTATATCAAAATCAGTACCGATAGTATGTATTTGATCAAAGTAGTCTTACAATTGAAGCATGGATATTTCTGCAACCGATCATTCGATAGCTAAGCTGGCCCAGCGCCGGGCGCAGGTGGCAGCCGCGTTGCGCGCTGTGCTGCCGGCGCGGGCGGTGCTGTCGGAGCCGGAGGATACGCGGCCTTACGAGTGCGATGGACTGGCGGCGTACCGGCAGTTGCCGATGGTCGTCGCACTGCCGGACAGCGAGGCGCAGGTGGCCGCTGTGCTGCGCGTTTGCCGCGAGCTGAATGTGCCCATCGTGCCGCGCGGCGCGGGCACCGGCCTGTCCGGCGGAGCGATGCCGATTGCGGACGGGGTGGTGCTGTCGACTGCGCGCCTGAACCAGATCGTGCGCCTGGACGCCTATTCGCGCACGGCGGTGGTGCAGCCGGGCGTGCGCAATCTGGCGATTTCTGAAGCGGCTGCGCCGCATGGGCTGTATTACGCACCCGATCCCTCGTCGCAGATCGCCTGCACTATCGGCGGCAATGTGGCGGAGAATTCGGGCGGCGTCCACTGCCTCAAGTACGGGCTGACAGTGCATAACGTGCTGTGCGTACGGATGGTGACCATGGATGGCGACGTGGTGGAGCTGGGCAGCGGGGCGCTCGACGCGCCGGGGCTGGATCTGCTGTCGGTGTTTATCGGTTCGGAAGGGATGCTGGGGATCGTGACGGAGGTGACGGTCAAGCTGGTGCCCAAGCCGGCGACGGCGCGCGTGATCATGGCCTCGTTTGATGATGTCGTCGCGGGCTGCAATGCTGTGGCGAGCCTGATCGCGGCGGGCATCATTCCGGCAGGGCTGGAGATGATGGACCGGACTTCTTCGCGCATGGTGGAGCCGTTCGTGAAGGCGGGCTATGACACGGAAGCCGCCGCCATCCTGCTGTGCGAGGCCGATGGCACGGCCGAGGAAGTAGAAGAGGAAATCGCGCGCATGTCGGCCGTGCTGCAGACGGCAGGCACCAGCGCGCTGGCGGTGTCGCAGTCGGAGGCGGAGCGTTTGCGCTTCTGGTCCGGACGGAAGAATGCATTTCCGGCGGCGGGACGCATCTCGCCGGACTACTACTGCATGGATGGGACGATTCCGCGCAAGCGGCTGGGTGAGGTCTTATCCGGCATCGCGGCGATGGAGAGCAAGTATGGGCTGCGCTGCGCGAACGTGTTCCATGCGGGTGACGGCAATCTGCATCCATTGATTCTGTTCGACGCCAACAATCCGGATGAATTCCATCGCGCCGAGGCATTCGGGGCGGAGATTCTCGCGTTGTGCGTGGACGTGGGCGGGACCATCACGGGCGAGCATGGCGTTGGCATCGAGAAGATCGGTTCCATGTGTGGGCAGTTCACCTCTGCGGAGCTGGAGGCTTTTTTCTCGGTCAAGCGCGCTTTCGATCCGGCTTCGCTGCTCAATCCCGACAAGGCGATACCGACGCTGAACCGCTGTGCCGAAATGGGCAAGATGCGCGTGTCGGCCGGCTTGCTGCCGTTTGCTCATTTACCGCGTTTTTGACGGACGCTTTTAACAGGACCTTATGCAGGCGATCGCACAGCAATTCCAGGAACGTATCCACGCTGCGACGGCGGGGTGTACGCCTTTGCGCATTCGCGGCGGCGGGACCAAGGACTGGTACGGGCAGTCGCTGGCGGGTGAGATGTTCGATACGCGCGCCTACAGTGGCGTGGTGTCGTATGAGCCGACGGAGCTGGTGATCACGGCCCGCTGCGGCACACCGCTGGCGGAGGTCGAGGCGTTGTTGGCGCAGCAGCGGCAGATGCTGGCCTTCGAGCCGCCGCGCTACGGGGCGGAATCCACTATCGGCGGCGTGGTGGCGAGCGCGCTGTCCGGCCCGCGCCGCGCCAGCGCCGGGGCAGTGCGCGATTTCGTGCTGGGCGCCGTCATGATGGACGGGCATGGCGAGGCGCTGCGTTTTGGCGGGCAGGTGATGAAGAATGTGGCGGGATATGATGTTTCGCGCCTGCTGGCCGGGTCGCTTGGCACGCTGGGGCTGATTCTTGAAGTGTCGCTGAAGGTGCTGCCGATGCCGGTGAGCGAGGCGACTCTGCGCTTTGAGATGGAAGAAATTGAAGCTCTGCGGCGCCTGAATGAATGGGCGGGCAAGCCGCTGCCGATTTCGGCCAGCGGCTGGTATAGAGGCGTGCTGACGGTGCGTTTGTCCGGGGCCGAGGCGGCCGTTGCGGCAGCGCTTGGGCAGCTTGGCGGCGAGCAGATGGACTCCTCGGAAGCTGCTGCGTTCTGGGACAGCTTGCGTGATCAGACGCACCCACACTTTAGCGGCGGCAGCGTGTGGCGGCTTTCTGTGCCGTCCGTCGCGAGCGCGTTGGTGCTAAAAGGCGAGCAATTGATCGGGTGGGGTGGGGCGCAGCGCTGGCTGAAGCTTGATGCCGATGCGGACGAGGCTGAGGTCACGGCGGGAATTCGCCGCACCGTGTCGGCGGCTGGCGGGCATGCGACGCTGTTCCGTGGCGGCGATAAGAGCGTGGGCGTATTTCATCCACTGCCGCCCGCGCTGATGCAGATTCACGAACGCCTCAAGGCTTCATTCGACCCCGCTGGCATCTTCAACCCCGGACGCATGTACTGACCATGCAGACTAATCTCGCCGATTTCATCAAGAATACGCCGGAAGGCCAGGAGGCCGACGCCATCCTGCGCAAGTGCGTGCATTGCGGCTTCTGCACCGCCACTTGTCCCACGTACCAGCTGCTTGGAGATGAGCTGGATGGGCCGCGCGGCCGTATCTACCTGATCAAGCAGGTGCTGGAAGGCGCGCCGGTAACGGCCAGTACGCAATTGCATCTGGACCGCTGCCTTACTTGCCGCAATTGCGAATCGACCTGCCCATCGGGCGTCCAGTATGGACGTCTGGCCGATATCGGACGCCAGGTGGTGGAGCAGCGCGTGCAGCGTCCCATGGCGGAGCGATTCAAGCGCGCCGTGCTGAAGGCGGGGCTGCCGCGCAGCTGGGTTTTCACGCCGGCTTTGCGCGCCGGCCAGCTGTTCCGGCCCTTCCTGTCGAAGGCATTGCAGGACAAGATCCCAGCGCTGCAAAGCGCGGGCCAACGCCCCTCGCGCACGCACGCGCGGCGCATGCTGGCGCTGGAAGGCTGTGCGCAGCCTGGCATGGCGCCGAATATCAACGCCGCCACGGCGCGGGTGCTGGATGCGCTGGGCGTGCAGCTGCTGTCCGCGCCGGGAGCGGGTTGCTGCGGCGCCGTGCGTTATCACCTGAACGATCACGAAGCGGGACTGGACGATATGCGCCGCAATATCGACGCCTGGTGGCCGTATGTCAGCGGCGAAAATGGTGCTCCGGTGGAGGCGATTGTGATGACTGCCTCCGGCTGCGGCGTCACCGTCAAGGAATATGGCCATTTGCTGGCGCGCGATCCGGCCTATGCGGAGAAGGCTGCGCGCATCTCGGCCCTGACGCGCGACTTGAGCGAAGTGATGCCGGAATTCGAGCAGGAGTTGGCGCGGCTGGTGGCGGGGAAAGTCAGCCAGCGTGTGGCCTTCCATCCACCATGCACTTTGCAGCACGGCCAGCAGATACGCGGCAAGGTGGAAGGTGTTCTGCGCGCCGTCGGCGTGGAAGTGGTGCTGTGCGCCGACAGCCACTTGTGCTGCGGCTCTGCGGGGACTTATTCTCTGCTGCAGCCGGAATTGTCGCTGCAGCTGCGCGACCGCAAGCTGGCGAATCTGGAGGCGACTGGCGCACAGATGATCGTCTCAGCCAACGTGGGTTGCCAGGGGCATTTGCAATCCGGGACGCAGACGCCCGTGCAGCACTGGATTGAGCTGATCGACAGCGCGTTGGCCCGCTAAGCGGCGCTGAACGCGTCTCAACTCTGGGCGAACAATGCGAGCTGGCCTTCCACTTCACTGTTTTCGCCGTACAGGTTCTGAATCGGTGGCAGCTTGGCAGCGGCCTGCCAAACCGGCGCCGCGTCGAAGTTGGCGACCCAGGTCAGCACCTCATGCGCCGGCATCGGACGCGCCACGCCGTATCCTTGCACCAGATCGCAGCCCAGGCGCATCAAGAGAGCGCCGTGCTCCACCGACTCCACGCCTTCCGCAATCACGGCGCGGCCGAACGAGCGCGCCAGGCTGATGACGGCGCACACCAGATGCAGATCGTCGCGGTCCACCAGCATATTGCGCACGAAGCTCTGATCGATCTTCAGCACGTCCGCCGGCAGGCGCTTGAGGTAGGACATGGACGAATAGCCTGTGCCGAAATCGTCCAGCGCAAAGCTGATGCCCAGCGCCTGGCAGGCCAGCATGATCCCGCGCACATGGCTGATATCGCTGAGGGCCGACGACTCCAGAATCTCCAATTCCAGCATCTGTGGCGGCACGCCGGGGAATTCGGTCAGGATGGCCGTCAGGCGCTCGACAAAATCGGGCCGCTGGAAATGGCGTGCCGCGATATTCACGCTGATCACCCAGTCCGGATGGTCGCTGCGCCACGCGGCCAGCTGGCGCAGGGCCTCGCGCAGCACCCATTCGCCGATATCGACGATCACGTCGCTATGCTCGACGATGGGCAGGAATTCCATCGGCGGCACGATCCCGCGCTGGGGATGCTGCCAGCGCAGCAGCGCCTCCATGCCGATGATGCATCCCTTGCGCATGTCCAGCTTGGGCTGATAGTGCAGCCGCAGTTCGCCCGCGCGCAGGGCCGCGCGCACTTCCGTGCGGCGGTTGTGGTGGGTGCGCACCTGTTCGTCCAGATCGGCGTCGAAGAAGTGATAGCGGTTGCGGCCCGTGATCTTGGCCTGGTACAGCGCCTGGTCCGCATGGCGCAGCAGATGGTCGGCGCTGATTTCGCTGCCCGCATAGACGGCGACGCCCACGCTGGCCGACATATGCACCGCCTCGCCGTCACACAGATAGTCGCGCGACATGGCATCCATCAGCCGCTCCATGCTCTGCTCGATGCCTACGCGGTCGCGCAGCCCGGGCAGCAGCAGGACGAATTCATCGCCGCCCAGGCGCGCCGCGTAGTGACGCTGACCGGCAAAGTCGTGCAGGCGGCTGGCGGCCTGCTTGAGGATCTCGTCGCCCGCCGCCTGGCCCATGCTCTGGTTCACCTGCTGGAAGTGATCGAGGTCGAACAGGCAGACCGCCAGCAGCGTGTCTTCCTCGCGGACGCGCGTGATCTCCTGCTCGAAGCGCGCGGCCAGCGCCGCGCGGTTGGGCAGGCCGGTGAGAATGTCGTGATGGCTTTGCCAGGACATCTGCTGGATCAGCTGGCGCTTCTCGCTGACGTCGCGGAACACCAGCACGGAGCCCTGCACCTGGCCGCTGGCGGCGCGGATCGGCGCCGCCGTGTATTCGACGGCGATGGTCTGTCCCGCCACATTGCGCAGGCTCTGGTTGCCGATCTTGACCACGCCGCCGCCCGCGTAAATGCTGGACATGGCCTTCAGCAGCGAATGCTGGCCGAAGTTATTCGCCAGGACGAAGGCGCGGTGCAGATCCTTGCCGCGCGCCTCGGCCTCGCTCCAGCCAGTGAGCTGCTGCGCCGCCAGGTTCAGGCTTTCCACCTTGCCCGCCAGATCGGTGGTGATGACGCCGTCGCCGATGGAGGCCAGCGTCACCTCGATGCGCTCCTTCTGCGCCTGCAGCTGCTCCTGCGCGTACAGGGTATGAGCCAGCTGCTCGTTCAGGCGCGCCTGGCGCTGGCGCTGGGCGTGCAGCAGGGATTGCACCTGCTCGGCCATATTGTTGAAGGTGGTGGCGACGGCGCGCGCCTCCGGCGTGCCGCGGACGTCCATGCGCACCGAATGCTGGCCGCGCTGGAAGCGTCCGGTGGCGTTGGCCAGGCGCGCCAGCATGCGCTTGTTGGCGTAGATGAGAACACCCAGCAGCACGAAGATGATGCTGATATTGATCGCCGAGAGCACGGCCTGCTGGCGCACCGCCCGCCATACCTGGCTGCGTGGCAGGGAGGGGTCGAAGGTCAGCGACAGCGCCGCATCGGCGCCTACCGTCTGCGCCAGTTGCAGCGGCGCGATGGGACGCCACTGTCGCAGCCAGCGCGGCGCCTCGTCAGCGGCGCTGCTGTTGCTACTACTGCGAGGACGGCGCGCTTCCAGCGCCGCGCCGTTGAACTGCAGGCGCGCCACGGCCAGATCGGGATCGAGCAGCAGGGCGCCATTGAGCGCGGCGCCCAGGGCCTGGCGGTCGCCCGCGGCCAGCGCGGGCTTCAGCGTATCGGACAGGTAGACATTGATTTCCTGCGCCCGTTCGCGGTAGCGGGCGTCGGCGGTGGCCGTTTCGCTGTCGATCAGCAGCGTATAGCGCACGCCCACCACCACGCCGACGATGCCGACAACGGGGACAAACAGGCGGGAATACATCCCCATGCGCAGCCATGGCGAAAACACGTTTCCAAACAACGTCATAGGCAGCAGATTTTCAGGAATATGACCGATATTGAGCAAAGGCCATTATTACCGAAAAATCAAGCACGCAAAGGGAAAACTGGAAACGATTTCAAAAATTTACAATTGACTGCGTTTGCATTCCCATTTCAGACCGAAAGTCGTCTTATTCCGCCAACAATTTCTCAATGTCCGCCGCCAGTTCCTCTGGCTTGGTGGCGGGCGCATAGCGGCCGAAGACGGTGCCGTCCTTGCGAATTAGAAATTTTGTGAAATTCCATTTGATCGCTTCCGTGCCCAGGATGCCGGGCGCGTCCTTTTTCAGCTTCTTGAACAGGGGATGGGCGTTGTCGCCGTTGACGTCGATCTTGGCGAACAGGGGGAAGCTGACGCCGTAGTTTTTTTCGCAGAAGGCGCCGATTTCGTCCGCGCTGCCCGGCTCCTGCGCGCCGAACTGGTTGCAGGGGAAGCCCAGCACCACCGCGCCCTTGTCCTTGAACTGCTCGTAGACCGCCTCCAGGCCCTTGTACTGCGGGGTGAAGCCGCATTTGCTGGCCGTGTTCACGATGAGCAGGACCTGGCCTTTGTACTGGCTCAGATTGACGGGTTGGCCCGACAGGCTGTCGGCGGTGATGTCGAAGATAGAGGTCATTAAACGATTCCCAAATGTTCAGTGCCGGCGGACAGGTCGCGGTTCTTGGCCGCTTTGCCCTCCAGCTTGATGGCAAGGCGCAGGTCATTGACGGAGTCCGCGTTGCGCAGCGCGTCCTCGTAGGTGATCAGGTCCGCTTCGTGCAGGTCGAACAGCGACTGGTCGAAAGTCTGCATGCCCAGTTCGCGCGATTTTTTCATCAGCTCCTTGATCTGGTGGACTTCGCCCTTGAAGATCAGGTCAGAGATCAGCGGCGAGTTAAGCATGATTTCGATCGCCACCACGCGGCCCTTGGCCTCCTTGCGCGGGATCAGGCGCTGCGAGATCATGCCCTTCAGGTTGAGGGAGAGGTCCATCAGCAGCTGCTGGCGGCGCTCCTCGGGGAAGAAGTTGATGATGCGGTCGAGCGCCTGGTTGGCGCTGTTGGCGTGCAGGGTGGCCAGGCACAGGTGGCCCGTCTCGGCGAAGGCGATGGCGTGGTCCATAGTCTGGCGGTCGCGGATCTCGCCGATCTGGATCACGTCCGGGGCCTGGCGCAGGGCGTTTTTCAGGGCCACTTCCCAGTCGTCCGTATCGACGCCCACTTCGCGCTGGGTGATGATGCAGTTCTTGTGCGGGTGGACGTATTCGACCGGGTCCTCGATGGTGATGATGTGGCCGTGGCTGTTCTCGTTGCGGTAGCCGACCATGGCCGCCAGGGTGGTCGACTTGCCGGAGCCGGTGGCGCCGACCATGATCACCAGGCCACGCTTGGACATGATGACGTCGCGCAGCACCTCGGGCAGGCCCAGGTTTTCCAGCTTGGGGATTTCGCTGGTGATGGTGCGCAGGACCATGCCGACGGCGCTCATCTGCACGAAGGCGGAGACGCGGAAGCGTCCCAGGTCGCCGGGGCTGATGGCGAAGTTGGCTTCCTTGGTGAGTTCGAAGCCGGCGGTCTGCTTGTCGTTCATGATCGAGCGCGCCAGATCGGCCGTGTGGGCGGCCGTCAGCACTTGCGACGAGACGGGGGTCATCTTGCCGTCGATCTTGATCGCGGGCGGGAAGCCGGCGGTGATGAACAAGTCCGAGCCCTTTTTGCTGAGCATCAGCCGCAGCAGGTCGAACATGAATTTGGAGGCCTGATCGCGTTCCATGGCTGCTCTCCTTAACCGGGGAAGTTGTCCGGCGTCTTGGCGGCGGAGCGGGCGGCGGCGGCGGAGATGACGTTGCGCCGTACCAGGTCGGTCAGGTTCTGGTCCAGCGTCTGCATGCCGACGTTGCTGCCTGTCTGGATCGCCGAATACATCTGCGCCACCTTCGCTTCGCGGATCAGGTTGCGGATCGCGGGTGTGGCCACCATGATCTCGTGCGCCGCCACGCGGCCGCCGCCATCCTTGGTCTTCAGCAGCGTCTGCGAAATCACGGCCTGCAGCGATTCGGACAACATGGCGCGCACCATCTCCTTCTCGTCGGCGGGGAAGACGTCGACGATACGGTCGATGGTCTTGGCGGCCGAGGAGGTGTGCAGAGTGCCGAACACCAGGTGGCCCGTCTCCGCCGCCGACAGGGCCAGGCGGATCGTCTCCAGGTCGCGCAATTCGCCCACCAGGATGGCGTCCGGGTCTTCGCGCAGCGCCGAGCGCAGCGCGTTGTTGAAGGACAGCGTGTGCGGCCCCACTTCGCGCTGGTTGATCAGGCACTTCTTCGACTCGTGCACGAATTCGATCGGGTCTTCGATGGTCAGGATGTGCCCATACTCGTTTTCGTTGAGGTGGTTGATCATCGCCGCCAGGGTGGTCGATTTGCCGGAGCCGGTCGGTCCCGTCACCAGCACCAGGCCGCGCGGCTTGAGCGCGAATTCGGCGAAGATCTTGGGCGCGTTCAGGTCTTCCAGGCTGAGGATCTTGGACGGAATCGTGCGCAGCACGGCCGCGGCGCCGCGCTCCTGGTTGTAGGCGTTGACGCGGAAGCGCGCCAGGCCGGGAATGGCGAAGGAGAAGTCCACCTCGAGGATCTCTTCGTAAGCCTTGCGCTGGCCGTCGTTCATGATGTCATAGATCATGCCGTGCACGTCCTTGTGCTCCAGCGGCGGCAGGTTGATGCGGCGAACGTCGCCGTGCACCCGGATCATGGGCGGCAGCCCGGCCGACAGGTGCAGGTCCGAGGCCTTGTTCTTGACCGAGAATGCGAGCAGTTCTGAGATGTCCATTTATAATCCCTATGCCAGTGTTTCTACTCAACGATTATGTCCACAATCGCCCATAACTTGCAAGCCGTCGCCGCCACAATTGTATCCGCTGCCCAGGAGGCGGGGCGGCCGCCGGAGAACGTGCGGCTGCTGGCCGTGTCCAAGACCTTCGGCCCGGAAGCGGTGCTGGAGGCCGCTGCGGCGGGCCAGCGCGCCTTTGGCGAAAACTATCTGCAGGAAGGCCTGGACAAGATTCGCGCCGTGGCCGCCGCGCTGCCGGATACCGCGCTGGAGTGGCATTTCATCGGCCCCATTCAGAGCAATAAGACGCGGCCCATCGCCGAGAATTTCGCCTGGGTGCACACGGTGGAGCGCGAGAAGATCGCGCAGCGCCTGTCCGAGCAGCGTCTGGCGGGTATGGCGCCGCTGAATATCTGCCTGCAGGTGAATATCAGCGGGGAAGCCAGCAAGAGCGGGGTCGCGCCAGGCGAACTGGCGGCACTGGCGCGCAGCGTGGCCGGCCTGCCGAACCTGAAGCTGAGGGGCTTGATGGCGATTCCCGAGCCGGCCGAGGAATTCACACAGCAGCGCGCCGCGTTCGCCCAGCTGCGCCAGTTGTACGAGCAGCTGCGGGCGGACGGCTTTGAACTGGACACGCTGTCGATGGGCATGTCGGCCGATCTGCGCGCGGCCGTGTGCGAGGGCGCCACCATCGTCCGCGTGGGCAGCGCCATCTTCGGCGCCCGCCACTACGCCTGATTATTTTGGAAAGAGCGATATGAAGATTGCATTTATCGGCGGCGGCAATATGGCCTCCGCGCTGATCGCGGGACTGGCGGGCAAGCTGACGGCGGGCGCCGACATCCACGTGGTCGATCCCAATCCGGCCGCGCTGGACAAGCTGCAGGCCCTGTTCGGCGTGACCACGGCCACCATGGCCGATGCGGCCATCTCATCCTGCGAGGTGGTGGTGCTGGCGGTGAAGCCGCAAGCCATGCGCGAGGCGGCGGCGCAGCTGGCGCCTTTGCTGGCGGACGGACGGGCGCTGCTCATCTCGGTGGCGGCGGGAATTCGCGCGGCCGATCTGTCGCGCTGGCTGGGCGGCTACGGCGCCATCGTGCGCTGCATGCCGAATACGCCGGCGCTGATTGGCATGGGCATCACCGGCATGGTGGCGTCGGCGGGCGTGGTGGAGGAGCAGCGGGCGACGGCCGACGCCATCCTGCGCGCCGTCGGCCCCACCGTGTGGCTGGAGGACGAGGCGCAGATCGACGCGGTGACGGCGGTGTCGGGCAGCGGCCCGGCCTATGTGTTCTACTTCATCGAGGCGATGCAGCAGGCGGCGGTGGAGATGGGCCTGAGCGCGGAGCAGGGCAAGCAGCTGGCGCTGGCCACCTTTGCCGGCGCGTCCCAGCTGGCGGTGCAGTCGGACGAGCCGGTGTCCGTGCTGCGCGAGCGCGTGACCTCGAAGGGCGGCACCACCTTCGCCGCCCTGACCAGCATGGAAGCCTCCGGCGTCAAGCCCGCCATCATCGCCGCCATGAAGGCGGCCGCCGCCCGTGGCAAGGAGCTGGGCGACGAGTTGGGCAAAGCCGGCTAAGCCTTGTCAGTTGGCGCCGCAGCCCGGCGGCATGGCGGCGATCCAGTCGCGGATCAGGGCCGCACCCTCTTTGTGCACGGAGCCGCGCCCCAGCTCGGGCATCATGATGCCCGTCTCGGCAGACTCGATCCGGTACAGCATGATGGAGTCGTCCGGCTTGCCCGGCATGATGCCGTAGCTGCGCCCGCCCGTGCCCGCGCCGGCCGCCACGGGCGGCTTGCACAATCCCAGATGCAGGTCGGCCGGCGCGCCCGCGTTCAGGTGCAGGGCCGTCGTGTTGGCCGCGCCACGGTCGTTGTGGCAGTGGGCGCAGTTGATGTCGAGGTAGGCGCGGGCGCGCGCGTCCAGTGATTGCGCGGTGTCGCGCCAGTTGGCGTTATGCGGTGCGTTCTGCGCGGCCTGCGCGGGCGCGCCCGTCAGGTAGCCGATGCGCACCAGGTAGTCGATCTGGTTCGCGCTCACGCCGTTATAGGTGTAGTCGCGGTTCAGATGCCGCGCCTTGGGGCCGATGGGCTGGAACTGGCGCGACTTCACGTTCGCCACGTGGCAGGACGCGCACTGGTTCACATTCGGCACCACATAGGTCAGCGCCGCGTGCGACTTGTCTTCGTGGACCACGTCCAGCAGCACCTCCTCGCCCGTGCGCGCCAGCACGGCGTCCGTCTGTTCCGCGTTCCACACATAGGGCAGGGCGATCCAGCCGCCCGCGCGGCGCACCAGCAGACGCGTTTCGATCAGCCGCACATTCGACATCTGCAGCTGGTCGCCGCCATTGCGGCTGGTATCGTAGGTCGCCAGCACGGCCTTGCCCTCGCCCTCGCGCGGATAGTAGAAGGTCTTGCTGATGATGGTCCCGACGGGGAAGTCGAAGGCATCGTCCTGCTTGTAGACGGCGTGCTGGCCCTTGGGCATCCACACGGTGCGCAGTTTCTGCGCGTAGTCGGTGAATAGGGGCGTGTTCAGGTCATAGGGCACGACGCCCGCGTTCAGATGCAGGCGGCCGCCCTGCACGGCCATCAGATGCCAGTCGCTCAGGTGCTCGGGATTGCCCTTGTCGATGAAGGCGACGGGATCCTGCGATTGCGTGCAGGCGAAGAGTGCCAGCGCGAACGCCAGCGGCGCCGCCGCCCGCAGGCGGCGGAATACGGAAACAGACTTCATGTGTTCTACAGCCTTACTCAAATACTCAGGATTGCGCCTGGAGCTGGGTGATGGTCACGGCCGGCAGCTTGGCCAGTTCGCAGTGGAAGGGCGCGGCGTCCTTGCTGGGGTTCTTGTACTTGTTCGGACCGTCCGCGTTGAGCACGCCGACATCGGGCTGGATGCAGATGCGCTGCTCGGCCGGCATCTGTCCCTTCACCAGCAGCTTGGTGTCGACATAGCCGTCCCACAGCACGTCGGGCAGGTGGCCGGACAGGCCGTACATGGCGATCTTCAGCGTTTTCAGATCGAGGCCGTCGGGCGAATCGCCGCCGCCGTGGAAGCGGTTGCCGTAGACGTAGATCGCCTTCGGATACGGATCGTAGTTGGGCGACACGCCCTTCTCCGTGTAATAGCCCGTCGAGTGGTAGCTGGAGATGATGACGTTGGCCGTCTGGTTGTCGGTGATGTCGTTGTCGAAGATCTCCACCTTCGAATTGGAGTTGATCACCACGCCCGAACCGGCCGGCACGCTGGCCACGGCCGTACCGCGCGCGGCGAAGTTCTCCAGGTTGTTCTTGTCCACCTTGTTCTTGAACACGCGCGTGCCATAGCCGGGCTGCGACAGGTTGGGCATGTTGAACACCAGGATGCCGCCCGTGTTATTGGTCGCCACGTTCTCGTAGACGTCGGCGTTGATGGTGTTCTCGATCTCGATGCCGGCCACGTTCTGCTCGGCGCGCGAGTGGCGCACGACGACGCCGTTGGACTGGCCCACGTAGATGCCCGCGTCGGAGGCGGCGATGGCCGTGCTGTCCTCGATCAGCACGTTCTTGCACTTGACGGGGTAGATGCCGTAGGCGCCGTTGCTCACCTTGGAGCCGCCCGTCCACTGCACCTTGACCTTACGGATGGTGATGTTGTCGCCGTCGTTGATCTTCAGCCCGTCGCCCTTGGAGTCCTCGATGGTCAGGCCTTCCAGGGTGAAGTTGCTGGCGTAGACCAGCATGCCTTCCGGCCCCGTCACCTGGCCCTTGAAGGAGAGGATGGTCTTGTCCATGCCCGCGCCGCGCACGGTGACGCCGTTGGCGCGCAGGGTCAGGCCGCTGCTCAGATGGTAGGTGCCGGCCGGGATCTCGACCACGCTGCCGGGCTGGGCGTCGAGCAGCTGCTCCTGCAGCTTTTTCTGGAATGCCGCGTCAGCGCTGGTGGCAGCGGGCGCGGCGGGCGCCTCGCTCTTGCCGCAGCCCGCCAGCAGGCCGCCCAACGAACCGCACAGCGCCAACGCGCCGATTGCCTTATGCATGAAACAGTCCCCTTGATTTTTATAGTGAATGTTGTTTACAGCGCAATCAGTATAGCTGTCGCCTGTAGCAAACTTGCATCAAATTTCAGCCAAAAATCCTGTTACTATCGGCCATATGACTACGCCTGTGTCCGTTGCTGTCTTTATCGACCAAGACTGTTGGGGCGGTTTCGCACTCTTGGTTAAGGAAGGCTTTGCCGTGGCCGGTACCCTGCATGCGCGCAGTGCCGACCTGGCGGCGACCGAGCGTTTCCGCGTGCGCCTGGTGGCGCGCGGCAAGGCGCCCGTGCGCAGCTTCACGGGGCCGCTGCTGACGCCGGAAGCCACGCTGGCCGGCGCGCCGCCGCAGGTCGTCATCGTGCCGCCTTTCTTTTATGCGGACGAGGAGCGCAAGCCTATCGCGCCCGCCGTGCAGCGCTGGCTGGTGCAGGCTTACGACAGCGGCGCCATCCTGCTGTGCATGGCCAGCGGCGTGCGCCTGCTGGCGGAGACGGGGCTGCTCGACGGCCGCGAGGTGACCGGCAATCCTTCCGACCAGCGCGTGTTCGCCCGCCACTACCCGCGCATCCGTTTTGCGCCGGAGACGCCGCTGGTGATCGACGGCCGCATCATCAGCGCCGCCTCCATCAATCCCTGCATGGATTCGATTTCCTACCTGGTGGGGCAGTTCATGGGCGAGCCGGCGGCGCGCAAGTTTTCGCGCTACACGAATTCCGTCACCCATCCAACCTACGAGCGCATGGCCATGAAGCACGCGCCGCACAAGCGCCATGCGGACCAGCGCGTAAAACAGGCGCAGGAATACATCGAGCGCCATTTCCAGCGCGAGGTGACGGTGGAGGAGGCGGCGCACCGGGCCGCCATGAGCGTGCGCAATTTCTCGCGCCGCTTCCAGCAGGCGGTGGGCATGCCGCCGCACAGCTATATCGCCCGTTGCCGGGCAGAGTTCGCCAAGGACTTGCTGCTGCAGCCGGGCTTGTCGATTTTGCAGGTGGCGCTGCAGGCGGGCTTCCGCAACGAGGTCAGCCTGCGCCGTGCCTTCGACCAGCTGGTGGGCATGACGCCGACGGCTTACCGGCGGCGGAGTATCATAGCCGCTCACGATACACCGAGAGAGGAAACGCCATGAGCAGCCGCCGTACCTTCATGATGCAAGCCGTCGCCAGCGTCGCCGCCGCCAGCCTGGGCGCGCGGGCCTGGGCGGCCGACCGTCCCATGCTGAAGGAGGACGACCCCGAGGCCGTCAAATTCAGCTACACGGCCGACGCGGCCAAGGTCGACCAGAAGAAATTCCCCGACTTCAAGCCGGGCGACCGCTGCGCCAAGTGCCAGATCTACGAGGATGAGCCGAACAATGTGGGCGGCTGCCCCATCTTCGCCGGCAAGCTGGTGGCCGGGAATGGCTGGTGCTCGGCCTTCAGCTGATTTGCTTGTTTTGGCAGATTTACCACAGTGCTTGATTTGATGCTGTAAGGCAATATAATGCGGGGATAATCAATCCGCTAAAGGCAGCATCATGAAGACGACGAATGTGTTACTGGCGCTGATGCTGGGCGCCCTGGCCGCTTGCGGCGGTGGCGGCAGTAGCGGCGGCGGCACGGCCGGCACCGGCGGCAACAGCAATCCGGGCGGCACTGCGGGAGAGCCGTTCAAGAGCACCGTCACCGGCACCGTGGTCGACAAGCAGGGCGCGCCCGTGCCGGGCGTGACCATCACCGTCTATTCCAACAACAGCAACACGGCCGTCACCACGACGACCGACGCCAATGGCGCTTATTCTGTTGGCGGCCTGTTCGCGGGCCAGTTCACCACCGGCGCGCTGCCCGACTACGCCATCTACGCCAACAAGGCGGGCCTGGGCTTCACCCCCGTGAGCAGCGATGCTGCCGGCTCCGTGGCGCGTGAAGACTTCAACGGCAACTACCGCACGGTGATCCGCTTCCTGCCCATGCCAGCGCACAATGTGGCGGGCGCCAACTTCACCGCTTCGCGCGCGGGCGACAAGCTGGTCAATCTGCCGCGCACGGGACAGACCACCAGCTATGCGGCGGGCGACGACGCGTCGGCGCGGCAGGGCGTGGCCTGGCCGTCCAGCCGCTTCACCGACAACGGCGACGGTACCGTCAGCGACCGCCTGACGGGCCTGATCTGGCTGAAGAATGCGGGCTGTATCGACGCCACCACCTGGTCCGCCGCGCTGGACAAGGCCAACCAGCTGGGCAGCGGCAGCTGCGGCTTGTCGGACGGCTCGCAGGCGGGCCAGTGGCGTATGCCCAACATCAACGAGCTGGAAAGCCTGGTCGATGTGTCGCAGTCGAATCCTTCCGTTTCCGCCGGCAGCGGCTTCACCAACATCAAGCAGAGCGTGGCCTACTGGTCGTCCACCACCTACACGGCGGGACCGGGCAACGCGATGGCGATCCGCTTCAGCGACGGCCGCTGGATCAACGGCGCCGACAGCGGCGACGGCAGCTTCAACAACGCCAAGGCGACGGCGGCCAACGGCGTGTGGCCGGTCAAGTCGGGCGGCGCGGGCGCCGTCCATCTGCTGGCGACGGGCGTGTTTTCCGGTCCGGGCGGCGGCGCGGGCATCTCCTATGGCAAGGCGGACGATGCGGCTCTGCAGATGGGCGTGCATTTCCCGTCGCCGCGTTTTGTCGACAATGGCGACGGCACGGTGGCCGATACGGTGACGGGCCTGACCTGGATGAAACAGGCCAACTGTATTCATCAATCGTGGTCTGACGCGCTGGCAACCATCCGTCAGCTGGGCAATGGCAAGTGCGGCCTGTCGGACGGTTCCACGGCCGGCCAGTGGCGCATGCCGAACCGGGCTGAGATGCTGAGCCTGTCCGACCGCGCGCCGACCTTCCCCCAGGCGGACAACTTCAACGGCATTCCGGGGCCGGATGGCGTGACGGTCACCAATCCCGTGATCTTCAACAGCTTCCAGCCATTCTTCTTCTACTGGACCTCGACCACCGACGCGTCCGACCCGAGCCAGGCCTGGACCATCTTCAGCTGCGACTTCGGCGTCTATAACAAGCTGAAGACCGATACCCAGCAGTTTGCGCTGGCAGTGCGCTAAAAGCTAAGCGCGTATGCACAGGAGAGGGACGCGTTCTGCGTCCCTCTCGCAAACCTTCTATTTTTCCCTCTATTTTTCCCTATTATTTCCGGCTGATCAGCATGCCCGCGATCACGCCCAGCGCGGCGCCCAGGCCGATGGCCTTCCACGGATTGTCCTTGAGGTAAATATTGGCCGACTGCGCCGCCAGCTTGCCGCGCGCCAGCATGCTGTCCTGCAGCTTGAGCAGATCGGTCTTCGCCGTGCGCAGCGAATCTTCAAAGCGGGCGCGGACTTCGGGATCGGGTTCGTGCTGGGTTTGCGAGGCATCCTGGATCCATGCCTCTGCTTCCTGAATGACGTTCTTCAGATCGCCCATCAGTCTGTCGCGCGCCGCGCTGCTGGCGGCGTGGGAGCCGGCGATGCCGTTGCTTTGCTGAGCTTGTTCCATGATATGCCTCTTTCAAAAGCGGGATGGTTGGAATCGCCTAGTTTAGGCAAAGACCGGCATTTCCCGCTTTGTTTGCGCGCAATCGTGCGCCATCGTGTGCAATGAGCGCACTGATCAGCGCAGCGCGTAATCCAGCGCCAGTCCCGCGAACACTGCCGCACCGAGCCAGTTATTGTGGCGGAAGGCATAGAAGCAGGGATCGCGCTCGCGTCCGCGAATGAGCGTGTAGTGATACACCGCAATGCCCGACGCCACGGCCAGCCCAGCCGCGAACGGCGCGCGCAAGCCCAGCTGCCAGCCGCACACCAGCCACAGCGCCAGATGCACGGCATAGCACAGCATGATGATCAGCACATCATGGCGGCCGAAGGTAATGGCGGAAGTCTTGATGCCGATCAGCAGATCGTCATCGCGGTCCACCATCGCGTATTCCGTATCGTAGGCAAGGGTCCAGAAGATATTCGCGATCAGCAGCACCCAGGCCACCGCCGGCACGCTGTTATTGACGGCCGCAAACGCCATCGGAATGCCGAAGCCAAAGGCGATCCCGAGGAAGGCTTGCGGAATCGCAAAGAAACGCTTGAAATAGGGATAGGCCGCCGCGATCAGCACCGCTGCCACCGACAGTTGCTTGGTCAGCGTGTTCAGCGGCAGGATCAGGCAGAAGGCGAGCACCGTCAACACGCCGGCCACGGCCAGCGCTTCCTTGCCGCTGATGCGTCCACTGGTGATGGGCCGCTGCGCCGTGCGCTTCACATGGCGGTCGAAGTCCTGGTCCGCATAATCGTTGATGGCGCAGCCCGCCGAGCGCATGAGGAAGGTGCCCAGCGTGAAAATCACCAGCAGCTTCCAGTCCGGCACGCCGCCCGAGGCCAGCCACAGCGCGCACAGCGTGGGCCACAGCAGCAGCACCGTGCCTATCGGTTTATCAAGTCTGACCAGGCGAAAATACAGCTCCAGCTTGTTCATGGATTGCCTTGCTTCGGAAGGAAAACGGGAATTATCGCAGAACGGGACTTTATGCGTGGCCGTTGGCATACAGCGGCGAGACGCCGGGCAGATTGCACTTCGATACCACGGTGCAGATGGCGTCGATGGCCGCCTTGCGGGTGAAGCTTTTACGCCACACGATCACCACCCGCCGCGACGGCTCCGGCTGCTGGAAGGGGCGGAATTGCAGCATGCCATCCTGTCCGTTCATGTCCGGCACGGACGCGCGCGGCAGCACGGTGAGGCCGATGCCGCTGGCCACCATGTGGCGGATCGTTTCCAGCGAGGAGCCCTCGAACGTGCGCTGCATGCCGTTGCCGGGCGAAGAGAAGCGCGCCATCTCGGGACAGACTTCCAGCACCTGGTCGCGGAAGCAGTGTCCGTTGCCCAGTAAAAGCATGTTTTCCGTCTTCAAATCCTCGGCGGGAATCTCTTGCCGCCTGGACCAGGGATGCTGCTGCGGCATGGCCACGACGAAGGGCTCGTCGTACAGGGCCTGCATCGCCATGCCGTGCTCGGGCAGGGGCAGAGCCATGATGGCCGCGTCCAGCTCGCCCTGGCGCAGCATTTCCAGCAGGCGTACGGTGAAATTTTCCTGCAGGATCAAGGGCATCTGCGGCACGCTGTCGATCATGCCCTTAACTAACGGTGGCAGAAGGTATGGACCAATGGTATAGATCACGCCCAGGCGGAGGGGACCAGCAAGCGGGTCCTTGTTCTGTTTGGCGAGTTCCTTGATGGCGGCCGTCTGTTCCAGCACGCGCTCGGCCTGGGCCACGATCTGCGCGCCCAGGGGGGTGACCGAAATTTCCGCGCCGCCCCGCTCGAACAAAACAACCCCCAGCTCATCTTCGAGCTTCTTGATGGCGACTGACAACGTTGGCTGGGCAACATAGCACGCTTCGGCGGCATGTCCGAAGTGTTTCGCTCGTGCAACCGCCACGATGTATTTCAGTTCGGTCAATGTCATAAATGTATTGGAACACAGGCAATGACACTACGCAATAATAGAAGCGCGTAAGTGTTCGGGTCCAAACTGAGCAAGAAAAGCTATTGTAACGGAATGCTGCCGATATAATGTTGCGAATGGTGTTTGATGAAAATTGAAAGGCCTGCATGTCTTCCACATTTGGTCCTGAAGAAGCGCAAGCGTATCTGCATAAGTTGCTGAAGGTGATGCACCACACGGGTGGTTCTGACCTGTTCATTTCCGCCGATTTCCCTCCCAGCATGAAATCGCAGGGCGCGATGAAGCCCCTGAGCCAGCAAAAGCTGACGGGCGCCGTCACGCGCGCGCTGGCCCTGTCGATCATGAACGACAAGCAGCGCACCGAGTTCGAGGCCGAGCTGGAATGCAATTTCGCCATCTCCCTGCCCGAAGTGTGCCGCTTCCGCGTCAACGTCTTCGTCCAGCAACAGAACGTGGCGATGGTGATCCGCACCATCGCCTCCGAGATTCCCACCTTCGAAAAGCTGGACCTGCCCGACATCCTGAAGGAAGTCATCATGACCAAGCGCGGGCTGGTGCTGGTGGTGGGCGGCACGGGCTCGGGCAAGTCGACCACGCTGGCGGCGATGATCGACTACCGCAACGCCAATTCGGCGGGCCACATCATTACGGTGGAAGACCCGGTCGAATACGTCCACAAGAACAAGGGCTGTCTGATCACCCACCGCGAAGTGGGCGTGGATACGCTGTCCTGGCACAACGCGCTGAAGAACACCCTGCGTCAGGCGCCGGACGTGATCCTGATCGGCGAGATCCGCGACACGGAAACCATGGAGCACGCGATCGCATTTGCGGAGACGGGCCACCTGTGCCTGGGCACCCTGCACGCGAACAACGCCAACCAAACCATGGACCGCATCATCAACTTCTTCCCGGAAGAGCGGCGCAACCAGCTGCTGATGGACCTGTCGTCGAACCTGCGCGCGATTGTGTCGCAGCGCCTGATCCGCACGGAAGACGGCAAGGGCCGCAAGGCCGCGATTGAAATCCTGCTCAACACGCCGACCATCGCCGAGATGATCTTCAAGGGGAATTTCCAGTCCATCAAGGAGATCATGGCCAAGTCGCGCGAGCTGGGCATGTGCACTTTCGACCAGGCGCTCTACGAGTTGTACAACAAAGGCTTCATCTCTTACGAAGAAGCGATCCGCAACGCCGACTCGGCCAACGGCCTGCGCCTGCAGATCAAGCTGCGCGGCGAGCGCAAGGAGCCGGGCGAAGGCAGCACGCGCACGGCCGACTCGCTCAGCATGCAGATCGAGGAAGAGGAAGAAGATGAAGAACCCGGCAAATAAACAGAAATAAGCAGAAAAGAAGAATGACTGAATTTGAATCCAAGATTTGCACGCGCGCGGAACTGGCGGCGCGTGTCGCGGCTTTACCCAAGCCTGTGGTGCTGACCAACGGCGTGTTTGACATCCTGCATCGCGGCCACGTGACCTATCTCGCGCAGGCGCGCGCGCTGGGCGCCTCGCTGGTGGTGGCGGCCAACACCGACGCTTCCGTCAAGCGCCTGGGCAAGGGCGATGACCGTCCGCTCAATACCTGCGCCGACCGCATGGCCGTGCTGGCCGCGCTGGAGTCGGTTTCGCTGGTGGTCGATTTCGACGAAGATACGGCGCTGGAAGTGGTGCAGGAAGCGCGTCCCGAGATTTACGCCAAAGGCGGCGACTACCAGATGGACGCCATCCCCGAAGGCAAGGCGGTATTGGCCTACGGCGGCGAAGCAGTTGCCATCGACTTCGAGCACGACCGCTCGACCACCAAGCTGCTGGCCAAGGTCCGTTCCTTCCGCGCTTGATGGCTTTAGGCGTTCGCCGGTTTTGGCGGCGACAGCATATTCGCATCACGGGCAATGACCCAGCGTCCCACCTGTTTCTTCAGGACGGTAAGCGTATAGCCCGCCCGTTCCATCGCTGGCGAACCATCCTGCGGAGTTGCGACTACTGACAGCCTGGCCCACATGAACGCCCAGTCGCCGGCGACAGTGAGCTCCTGAATCTCGCTGCTGCCGTCAAACTTGGGCGCCGCATGCCCGACCTGCGCCTTCATCGCCTGCGCGAATTCGTCCTTCCGCATCGGCGACCGGCCCGGCATGAGAAAGACCACATCATCGGCGATCAGGTTCAGAACCGTGTCCGCATCCCCCGCTTTCGTCGCTTCCATCCACGTCGCAACGAGTGCGCGGATTTGCTCTTCATCGCTTTGCATAAGTGCTCCTTTGGTACCCAAGACATCATCAAAAATGCTTTACACTTGAATATCCAATTCCGTCCACGGACGGATTTTTTCCAAGCTCTTTCCAAGAGCATCTTTCGCCACCTCGGTGTCGTAGCGGATTTGGCCCCGTAGCCAGTAGCCATCAGATAGTCCGAAGAAGCGACACAGCCGCAGATCGGTATCAGCGGTAATAGCGCGCTTTCCGGCGACAATCTCACTGATGCGCTGAGCGGGAACGCCGATCTCCTTGGCGAGCCGATATTGGGAAATGCCCATTGGCTTCAAAAATTCCTCCATAAGGAGCTCGCCGGGCGTAATGGGGGGAAGTTTGCGCATTGCCTGCCTCTGCTAGTGATAATCCACAATCTCGACATCTTGGGCGCCGCCGGTGGTCCAACGAAAGCAAATGCGGAATTGGTCATTTATGCGAATGCTGTGCTGCCCACTCCGGTCGCCGCGAAGTGTCTCAAGGCGGTTACCAGGAGGAACCCGAAGATCATCCAAACGATCTGCCTGGTTCAATTGCTCAAGCTTTCGGCGGGCAACTGCCTCGACGCTGACAAACCGCCGCACCCGAATGCGATTGAAGAGCGCTTCTGTGTCGGTGCACTTGAATGTCTTAATCATGCCCGATAGTCACGCTGCACGTTAGTATTGTCAAGCGTGATTATCATCCATGTCTTGTAGCAATAAATAATCAGGCGCCGCCTGCATAGCCGTTTTGGCGCCAGGCTTCAAAGACCACCACGGCGACTGTGTTGGAGAGATTAAGACTGCGGTTATCAGGCCGCATCGGTAGACGGATGCGCTGCGCTGGAGGAAAGGAGTTGCGTAGCTCGGGATCGAGGCCGCGCGTTTCGGAGCCGAAGACGAATACGTCGCCTGGTTTGAACTGGCATTGCGCAAAAGGCGAGGAGCCGTGCGTGGTCATGGCGAACATGCGCGAGGTATCGGGTTGCAGGTCGGCGAGGAAGGCTTCCCAGTTTTTGTGGACCTTCATTTGCGCATATTCGTGGTAATCCAAGCCAGCGCGCTTCATCTTGGAGTCTTCCAGCGGGAAGCCGAGCGGCTCGATCAAATGCAGCTGCGCGCCCGTATTGGCGCACAGGCGGATCACATTCCCCGTATTCGGCGGGATCTCGGGATTGACTAATACGACGTGAAACAAATTCTTCTCCTTGGACTTCGATTCAATGCGGCGGCGTGCGGGCGAACACGAGGTTGCTTACGCGCGCGGCGCCGCAGCGCTTTAATTCTTCGGCCAGCACATTGAGCGTCTGGCCGCTGGTCATCACATCATCGACAACGCCGATATGGCGTCCCGCCACCAGCGCCGGATCATCCACCACAAAAGCATGGGCGATGTTCTGCCGCCGCTTGTCCGGCGCCACGCCGCTTTGCGCCTGCGTCTCGCGCGTGCGCGCCACCAGCCTTGGATGCAGCGCCACGCCCAGCGCCTTCGCCAGCGGACGGGCGATTTCCAGAGCCTGGTTGTAGCCGCGCTCCACCAGCCGCTGCGGCCCCAGTGGAACAGGGCAGAGCAGGGCGGGCAGCGCATAATCCGGACGCATCAACACCGCATCGCGCAGCAGCCCCGCCATCAGCGGCGCCAGCGCCAGACGCTGCGCAAACTTCAGCTGCAGCACCAGCTGGTCGACGGGCGCGGCGTAATCGGCCGCCACGATCGTCGCATCGAAGGCCGGCGGCTCGCTCAGGCAGGTCCCGCACAAGCCGCGGCTCTGCGCCGGCAAGGGATTGGCGCAGCGCGGGCAGCGCGGCCTCAACGCATCGCTGCCGAAAAATTGGGCAGAACAGGGCGTGCAAAGCGCTTCCTCCGCCTCCATCCCGCACAGCGCGCAGCTGGCGGGCAGCAGTCGGCGCAGCAGCATCGGACCACAGCGGCGCAGGGCTTGTCGAGCGGTCGGCATCACGTTTTGCTCCAACCATGTAAACTGCTGACATTATCGCATTTCACCTGAACCACCAATGCAAGTTCCCGCAAATCCCCCCAAACTGAGCGCTCCCATCGACATGGAGCTGGTACGCAGCCGTTTCGCCCGTGCCGAACGTATCTCCGCCTCCGATTTCCTGCGCCGGGAGATCTCCTCGCGCATGTTCGACCGCCTGTCCCTGATCAAGGCCGGTCCCCAGCGCGTGCTGGACGCCGGCTGCGGCGAAGGCGCCGACCTGCCGTTATTGCAAAAAACATATCCCGCCGCCCAGATCATCGGCATCGACGCGTCGCCCGCCATGCTGCAGGCCGCCCGCAACGGCGCCGCCAAACCGGCTTCGTCGCTGAACCAATTGTTAAATAAGCTGCTGCCCGCCAAGGCCGGCGTCGACCTGCTGTGCGGCGACTTCGCCGAACTGCCCTTCGCCCCCGGCAGCATCGACCTGGTCTGGTCCAATCTGGCCCTGCACTGGCATCCCCAGCCCGACCGCGTCTTCGCCGAATGGCGCCGCGTGCTGAAGATCGACAGCCTGCTGATGTTTTCCTGCTTCGGCCCGGACACCTTCAAAGAGGTGCGCGAAGCCTTCGCCGATGTTGATTTGTCGCCACATGCGTTGCCCTTTGTCGACATGCACGACTTCGGCGATCAGCTGGTTGATGTTGGCTTTTCGACACCAGTTCTCGACATGGAAGTGCTCACCGTCACCTACGACACCCCCCAGTCCCTGCTGGCCGATGTGCGCGCTTTCGGCGGCAATCCCCTGTCCACCCAGCGCCATGGCCTGATGGGCAAAGCCGCATGGAACAAGGCTCTGGCGGCTTTGGAGCGTCAGCGCCGCCCGGACGGCAAGCTGGGCCTGACCTTCGAAATCATCTACGGCCACGCCTTCCGTCCCGCCCCGCGCGTGACCTCCAAGGGCGAAGCCATCATTCGCTTCGAGCCGCCCCGCAAGCCCCGCTAAGCCCGTCAGACGCTTGACATCAATCGGAAATATTCTTGATGTTCTTCATTAAGTGTCTATATAATCGTCCACTAATTTTGTCATGATTGCATCTTGTCAGGATTGTACGATCGACAAGAAGACAAAAAACCGGGCATTACGTTTTCAAAGGAGCGGCGTCGGTTGCAGTTGGTGGTTCACCGGCGCTGTGAAAAAAATATCTATTTTTTTGATGGTGGTTGGGGAAAACATGAAACTTGCAAAGCGACTTCAATCGTTGATGCTCGGGCTGCCGCTGGCAGCGGCCGGTATCCCTTCATGGGCGGCCGACGCGGCGCCGGCGGCAGGCAGCTATTCGGCTGCGACCGGCGGCACCGGCGGTCCCATGGTCCATGAACTGAACCTGCAAGCACCTGCGACGCAAATCGCCACGGAAGTCTACAGCCTGCACACTTGGATGATGATCGTTTGCGTGGTCATCTTCATCGCCGTCTTCGGCGTGATGTTCTACTCCATCCTCAAGCACCGCAAATCGCTAGGCCACAAGGCCGCCAGCTTCCACGAATCGACCGTCGTCGAAATCGCCTGGACCGTCGTGCCTTTCCTGATCGTGATTGGCATGGCGTTGCCCGCCACCCGCACGGTGGTCGGCATGAAGGACACCTCCAACGCCGACATCACCATCAAGGTCACCGGTATGCAGTGGAAGTGGGGCTACGACTACCTGAAAGGCGAGGGCCAGGGCATTTCCTTCCTCTCCAACCTGTCCACCCCGCGCGAGCAGGTGGGCCAGCCGGGCCAGGAACCCACCCAGCCGCGCAGCGACACCTATCTGATGGAAGTCGACAATGAGATGGTCGTCCCCGTCAACCGCAAGATCCGCATGATCACCACCGCCAACGACGTGATCCACGCCTGGTCGATTCCCGCCTTCGCCGTCAAGCAGGATGCCATCCCCGGCTTCGTGCGCGACACCTGGTTCAAGGCCGAACACACGGGCACCTACCGCGGCTACTGCTCGGAACTGTGCGGCAAGGAGCACGCCTTCATGCCCATCGTCGTGCGCGTCGTCAGCGATGAAGAGTACAAGACCTGGACCGAGGGCAAGCTGAAAGAGATGGCCGCCCTGGCCGACGATCCGTCCAAGGTCTGGACCATCGACGAACTGAAAACCAAGGGCGAAAAAGTCTACAGCACCAACTGCGTGGTCTGCCACCAGGCCAACGGCAAGGGCCTGCCTGGCGCCTTCGCCGCGCTGGACGGCTCGCCGGTGGTGAACGGTCCGAAGGCAGACCAGATCCACGTTCTGCTGAACGGTAAGAAGAGCGGCAAATTCCCGGGCGAGATGCCGTCGTGGAAGCAGCTGTCGGATACGGATATTGCGGCCGTGATCACTTTCACCCGCAACAACTGGTCGAACAAGGCCGCCGAAAACATCGTTCAACCGGCCGAAGTTGTGGCTGCACGCAAGTAATCAGGAGCTTTCACAATGAGCACGAGTACCATGGACCACGCACACGCGCATGACCAGGCGCACGATCATGCGCATGACCACGATCACGGCCACGATCACGGACACCACGACCACCCGCACGGCCTGTCGCGCTGGCTGTTCGCCACCAACCACAAGGACATTGGCACCCTGTACCTGTGGTTCTCCTTCATCATGCTGCTGTCCGGCGGCGTGCTGGCGCTGATGATCCGCACCGAGTTGTTCCGACCCGGCCTGCAGTTCTTCCAGCCTGAATTCTTCAACCAGCTGACCACCATGCACGGCCTGGTGATGGTGTTCGGCGCCATCATGCCGGCCTTCGTCGGCTACGCCAACTGGATGATCCCGCTGCAGATCGGCGCATCCGACATGGCCTTCGCCCGCATGAACAACTTCTCCTTCTGGCTGCTGCCACCGGCGGCCCTGCTGCTGGCGGGCTCCTTCCTGGTGCCCGGCGGCGCCACGGCGGCCGGCTGGACCCTGTACGCTCCGCTGTCGACCCAGATGGGCCCCGGCATGGACATGGCCATCTTCGCCATGCACATCATGGGTGCGTCCTCGATCATGGGTTCGATCAACATCATCGTCACCATCCTGAACATGCGCGCTCCTGGCATGACCCTGATGAAGATGCCGATGTTCTGCTGGACCTGGCTGATCACCGCCTACCTGCTGATCGCCGTGATGCCGGTTCTGGCAGGCGCCATCACCATGACCCTGACCGACCGCCACTTCGGCACCTCCTTCTTCAACGCCGCCGGAGGCGGCGACCCGGTCATGTACCAGCACATCTTCTGGTTCTTCGGCCACCCCGAGGTGTACATCATGATTCTGCCGGCCTTCGGCATCGTGTCGCAGATCCTGCCGGCCTTCGCCCGCAAGAAGCTGTTCGGCTACGCTTCCATGGTGTACGCGACCGCGTCGATCGCCATCCTGTCCTTCATCGTCTGGGCCCACCACATGTTCACCACCGGCATGCCGGTGACTTCGCAGCTGTTCTTCATGTACGCCACCATGCTGATCGCCGTGCCGACCGGCGTGAAGGTGTTCAACTGGGTCGCCACCATGTGGAAGGGCTCGATGACTTTTGAAACCCCGATGCTGTTCTCGGTCGGCTTCATCTTCGTCTTCACCATGGGCGGCTTCACTGGCCTGATCCTGGCCGTGACCCCGATCGACATCCAGTTGCAGGACACCTACTACGTGGTGGCGCACTTCCACTATGTGCTGGTGGCGGGCTCGCTGTTCGCCCTGTTCGCCGGTTTCTACTACTGGTCGCCGAAGTGGACCGGCCATATGTACAACGAAACCATGGGCAAGCTGCACTTCTGGCTGTCGATCATCACCTTCAACGTGACCTTCTTCCCCATGCACTTCCTGGGCCTGGCCGGCATGCCGCGCCGCTACGCCGACTACTCGGCGCAGTTCACCGACTTCAACCAGATCGCCACCATCGGCGCCTTCGGCTTCGGTCTGTCGCAGGCATTCTTCCTGTTCTTCGTCGTGCTGCCGACTATCCGCGGCGGCAAGAAGGCGGAAGACAAGCCATGGGAAGGCGCGGAAGGCCTTGAGTGGACCGTGCCTTCGCCGGCGCCGTTCCACACTTTTGAAACCCCGCCAGTGGTGAAGTAAATGTCGCAACCCAAGCAACCGAATAACCTGCGCACGGGGCTGATCCTGGCCTCGATCGCGCTGGCGTTTTTCCTGTCCGTGTTCGTCAAACGCATCTGGTTCAGCTGATATGAGCACAAAAGGATTGAACCGCACGCTGTTGTTCAAGCTGATCGTGATCGCGGCGGCCATGTTCGGATTCGCCTACGCGCTCAATCCGTTCTACAAGCAGATCTGCGAGGCGCTGGGCATCAATGTGCTGACGCAGAAGGACGGCGTGGTGGCTCCGGCCAACACGCAGGTCGACAAGACGCGCGACGTGGTGGTGGAGTTCGACGGCAACGCGCAAGGTCCGTGGCGCTTCCGTCCCGTATCGCGCAGCGTGACCGTGCATCCGGGCGAGCTGACCACGGTGATGTATGAAGTGGTGAACACGCAGTCGCATACGGTGAGCGCGCAGGCGATCCCCAGCTACGCGCCGCAGAACGCCACGCCGTACTTCAAGAAGGTGGAGTGCTTCTGCTTCAAGCAGCAAACGCTGCAAGCGAACGAAGCGCGCCAGATGCCGGTGGTGTTCTACATCGACCCGGCGCTGCCGAAGGATGTGAAGACCATCACCTTGTCGTACACGTTTTTTGAAATCGCCGGGCTGGATAAGACGGCAGCCAATTAAGCAGGAAGGCGCATATGAAGAAGGCCTCGTTTTTGTACACCATGAAAGCGGTGCTGTGGTCCTTCTTCGGTCTGCGCCGCAGGAGCGATTTTGAACAGGATGCGGCGGGCAAACTGAATCCCGTCCACGTCATCATCGCTGCGCTGATCGGCGTGGCCCTGTTTGTCGGCCTGCTGATTTCGATCGTCAAATTTGTCGTTTTAAAGTGATTTAGAACTAGGGAGATGAAGATGAGTGCACAAAACGCCACGGCGCCGTACTACTATGTGCCGGGCCCGTCCAAGTGGCCCCTGATGATGGGCTTTGCCCTGCTGCTGACCATGGCCGGCGCCTCGGCCTGGGTCAACGAGATTTCGTGGGGTCCTTACCTGAACCTGGCCGGCATCGCCTTCGCGCTGATCGTGCTGTACAACTGGTTCGGCGACGCCATCAAGGAATCGGAAACCGGCATGTACAGCCACCGCATCGACGTTTCCTACCGCTGGTCCATGAGCTGGTTCATCTTCTCCGAAGTGATGTTCTTCGGCGCCTTCTTCGGCGCGCTGTTCTACGCCCGCACGATCTCGCTGCCATGGCTGGAAGACCTGGACCACAAGGTGCTGTGGCCGGACTTTAACTCGCACTGGGGTAATGTCGGTCCGGCCGGCACCGTGCAAGAGTTCAAGACCATGGGTCCGTTCCCCATCCCGACCATCAACACGGCCCTGCTGCTGACCTCCGGCCTGACGCTGACCATCTCCCACCACGCCCTGCGCGCCGGCCACCGTGCGCAGACGGCGTTCTGGCTGTTCGCCACCATCCTGCTGGGCGCCGTGTTCATGGGCTTCCAGGCCTTCGAATACCACCACGCCTACACGGAACTGAACCTGAAGCTGACCTCGGGCATCTACGGCTCGACCTTCTTCATGCTGACCGGCTTCCACGGCTTCCACGTCACCATGGGCGCGATCATGCTGTCCTGCGTGCTGTACCGCGTGCTGCGCGGCCACTTCACGCCGAACCACCACTTCGCCTTCGAAGGCGCGGCCTGGTACTGGCACTTTGTGGACGTGGTCTGGCTCGGCCTGTACGTGGTCGTGTACTGGATGTAAGCGCTATAATTTCGCGGCAAGTCCGCGAATGATGAAAAGCCGCAGCGGGCGTGCCCCTTGCGGCTTTTTTAGTTATTGGCGAATGCCGGTGGGCTGGATATAACCCAGTTTGTACGCCAGCAGGATGAGCAGGAAGAGGGCGATGGAAAAGCCCACGCGCGCGGCCAGCGCCTTCACCGTGTTGTTGCTCTTGCCCTTGTCGCGCATGAGGAAGAACAGGGCCGAGGCCAGGCTGCCCAGGATCAGGATGAAGGCGACGATGACGACGATTTTCATGTGGTTTGACTGGCTGTGAACGAGGCACCATTGTAATGCCGAAAGTGACACAACTTAGCTTCCGTTTCAAACTCATTCCCTTCATCGCCATGCTGGCCGTGGTGGTGGCCGGTGTCGCGTTGGGCAACTGGCAGCAGCGCCGCGCCGAGGAGAAGACGAAGCTGGGCGAACGCCTCGCCGCCGGAGCCGCTGCCGCGCCGCTGGTGCTGAATGACGCGGTGGCCGGTGGTCCGCAGGCCTCTGGCGCCGCGAACGCCGCCAACGCCGCGATCTCCGCCAGGGACGTCGCCTTCCGCCGCGTGCAGGTCCGCGGCGAATTCGTGCGCGGCTGGCCACTGTACCTCGACAACCGTCCCTACCAGGGCCGGGCCGGCTTCTATGTGCTGATGCCGTTTAAAATTGCGGGATCGGACATGCATGTGCTGGTGGCGCGTGGCTGGCTTCCGCGCGATCCCCTGGTGCGCGATAAGCTGCCGTTCTACATGACGCCGACGGGCCCTGTCACCCTGCATGGCCTGGTGCGGCAGGACGCGGGCCACGTGCTGCAATTGGGCGCGGCGCCCGTGCTGCGTCCCGGCGCGATCGTGCAGAACGCGGATCCGGCGCAGGTGGCCGCTGCCAGCGGCCTGGCGCTGGAGCCTTTCGTGATCGAGCAGAGCGGCGCTCTGCAAGCGGGCGACGACGTGCATATGGTGCGCGACTGGCCCGCGCCCGAGCTGGGCGTGGACAAGCATCGCGGCTACGCCTTCCAGTGGTATGCGCTGGCGGCGACGGCCTTTATTTTCTTTGTGTGGAATGGATTCAGACGTGGAAAACAGTAAAGCAGCAGAACAGAACATGCAGAACAAGCAGACCAACACCGGCCGCTGGAAGATGCTGGCCGTGCTGGCCGTTTGCGCCGGCCCCATCGTCGCGTCCTACATCACCTATTACGTCATCAAGCCGGAAGGGCGCACCAACTTCGGCACCCTGATCGACCCGCGCCAGTATCCCATCCCCGCCATGGCCAGCACCACGCTGGACGGCAAGCCGCAGGGCCTGGACGCCTACAAGGGCAAGTGGATCATGCTGAAGGTGGGGCCTTCCGACTGCCAGGAAGACTGCCAGGACCAGCTCTACGCCATGCGCCAGTTGCGCACCATGCAGGGCAAGGAGGCCGACCGCATCGAGCGCGTTTGGCTCATCACCGACCGCGAGCCGCTGGAAACCATGCTCCTGCGCGTGAACGACGGCACCCGCATGCTGCGCGCGCCCGCCGCCACGGTGGAGAAGTGGCTGCCGATTGATACCAGCGCCAAAAACGGCGACCGCGCATCCGACCATGTCTACCTGATCGACCCGCTGGGCAACCTGATGATGCGCTTCCCCAAGGGCGCCGTCTCCAGCGACACCGAACAGGTCAAGAAAGTCCACAAGGATTTGAGTAAACTGCTCAAAGCCTCCGCCATAGGATAAACCATGCATACCGATTCCCTGGCCCAGATGATAGTCACCGCGCTGCTGGTGGCGATGGTGCCCCTGTCCATCGTCTGGACCTCGTCCGACTCCAACAAGTACCGCAAGCTGGTGTGGGTCGGCGTGTTCATCACCTTCGACCTGATCGTGTTCGGCGCCTTCACCCGCCTCACCGATTCGGGTCTCGGCTGCCCGGACTGGCCCGGCTGCTACGGCGCCGCCAATCCCTTCGTCGCCCACGAGCAGATCACGGCCGCCGAAGCGCTGATGCCGACCGGCCCCGTCACCGTCTTCAAGGCCTGGATCGAGATGATCCACCGCTATCTGGCCATGAGCATCGGCCTGCTGATCATCGCCATGCTGGTGCGCGCCATCCTCCAGCAGCGCAAGCAGAAGACGGAAGAGTACTCGCTGGCCTGGCCCATCGCCGCCTTCCTCTGCGTCTGCGTGCAGGGCGCGTTCGGCGCCTGGACCGTCACGCTGAAGCTGCAGCCGGTGATCGTCACCACCCATCTGCTGCTCGGTATGAGCCTGCTGGCCCTCCTGACCTGGTTCGGCGAGCGCCAGAACGCCCTGATCGAGCCGGCCAGGGGCAGCAGCGGTTCGCCGCCCGCCATGCAAAAGATCCGCTGGCTGGCCGTCGCTTCCGGCGTGCTGCTGGCAGTGCAGGTGGCGCTGGGCGGCTGGACCAGCACCAATTACGCGACGCTGGCCTGCACCGATTTCCCCCTCTGCGGCGGCAAGCTGGTGCCGGAGATGGACTTCGGCCACGGCTTCACCCTGTGGCGCGAGCTGGGCAAGACGGCCGCCGGCCACTACCTGCCATTCGCCGCGCTGACGGCCATCCACTGGGTGCACCGCAACTTCGCCTTCGTCGTGGCGCTGGTGGCGGGCTACACGGCGTGGCGCGCCTGGGGCCACGCGGGCTTGCATAAAACAGCACGCAATATAGCAATCGTGCTGGTTCTGCAACTGTGCACCGGCATCGCCACCATCTTCCTCAACTACCCGCTGGCCATCGCCGTGCTGCATAACGCGGGAGCCGCAGCCCTGGTCCTTTTGCTGACCATGTTAAACTACAGGGCTAAATATCAATTCGCGATCGCGCAAAAGGCCGCTGCCAGCGCCGTATTCCCGCAGGTTTCGCCTGCACGACACCACTGATGACGACTCAAACCGCAACACAAAAATCCCCCAGCCGCGCGTCCCAGTACTGGGCGCTGACCAAGCCGCGCGTGACGCAGCTGGCCGTTTTCTGCGCCGTGATCGGCATGTTCCTGGCCACCGACGGCATGCCGGACTGGCATGTGCTGGTTGCCGCCACCATCGGCATCTGGCTGCTGGCCGGCGCCGCGTTTGCCGTCAACTGCCTGGCCGAGCGCGAGATCGACGCCCGCATGGCGCGCACGGCGCGCCGCCCAACAGTGATGGGCGACATCACTGTCACCGAAACGGTGATCTTCGCCCTGCTGATTGGCGGGGCAGGGATGTGGGTGCTATACACCCTGGTCAATCCGCTGACCATGTGGCTGACCTTCGTCACCTTCGTCGGCTACGCCATCATCTACACCATGATCCTCAAACCGGCCACGCCGCAGAACATCGTCATCGGCGGCCTGTCCGGCGCCATGCCGCCCGCGCTGGGCTGGGCCGCGGTCGCCAACGACGTGCCGATGCAGGCCTGGCTGCTGGTGCTGATCATCTTCATCTGGACCCCGCCGCACTTCTGGGCACTGGCCATGTACCGCCGCGACGATTACGCCAAGTCCGGCCTGCCCATGCTGCCCGTCACCCACGGCATGCCCTTCACCCAGCTCAACGTATGGCTGTATTCGCTGGCGCTGGCCGCCTGCACCTTGCTGCCTTTCGCGGTGAAGATGAGCGGCCTGATTTACCTCGCCAGCGCCATCGTGCTCAACGCGGTCTTCCTCTACTACTCGTGGATGATGTACCGCCACTACACGGACCTGATCGCGCGCAAGGCCTTTGGCTGGTCCATCGTCTACCTCTCGCTGCTGTTCGTGGCGCTGCTGGTCGACCACTACTTCAAGTTCATGCTATGAAAAGACTGTTTGCGCTGCTGATGGTGTTGGCCGCCCTGGCTTCCCTGGTTGGCTGCGACCGTTTCCTGTCCGGCCCAAAACTGGACTTCAAGAATACCGACCTGACGGGCCTCGATTACGCGAAGGACTTCGCGCTGACCGACCATAACGGCAAGCCGCGTACCCTGGCCGACTTCAAGGGCAAGGTGGTGGTGATCTTCTTCGGCTACACCCAGTGCCCGGACGTGTGTCCGACCACGATGGCGGAACTGTCGGCCGCGATGCAGGAACTGGGTCCGCAGGCGGACCAGGTGCAGGTGCTGTTCGCCACCATCGACCCCGAGCGCGACACCCAGCAGCTGCTGGCGCAGTATGTGCCGGCATTCGACAAGCGCTTCCTCGGCCTGTATGGTACGCCGGAGCAGGTGGCCAAGGTGGCCAAGGAATTCAAGGTCTACTACGCCAAGGTGCCGGGCAAGACGCCGGGCAGCTACACCATGGACCACACGGCGGCCAGCTACGTCTTCGACAAGAACGGCAAGATCCGCCTGTTCATGCGCCACGGCGAGGGACCGACACCCATCGTGCATGACCTCAAGCTGCTGCTGAACTAAAACCTGAGCAGCATGTCCGCCATCTCCGGCCCCACGTGGCGGTCGTAGATGGCCTTCAGCGTGCCGTCCTGGCGCATCTCACGGACGGCGCCGCTGATCTGTTCCGCCAGAGCCTTGGATACCCGCGCGCGCGACATTACCAGCCCCGCCACTACTCTGTCATTGGGCGCCCAGTCCATGATGCGGTACTGTCCCGCCATCTCCTCGCCGCGCACCAGCGGCACCCAGCTGACGCCCAAGGCCAGGACGGCGTCCACCCGGCGCAGTTTGAACAGGCGCAGCAGCGACTGGTAATCGCCAGTCTCGTACACGCGGCCCTGCGCGCGCAGCTTGTTCAGCCAGGCCTCGTAAATGGCGCCGTGGGTGTAGCTGCGGACCACGGCCACTTTGTAGGACGGCTCGGCGAGAAAGGCGTCCAGGCTTTGCACTTCCGGCTTGGCGTCCATTTGCAGCAGGACGAAGTTGCGGCCGGCCAGATAGGGCGCGAAGCGGGCCTTTTTCTCCCGCTCAGGCGTGGCGATGCCGGAGACGGAGATATCAAGCAGCCCGTTGGCGATGCTGGTCCAGATCCGCACGCGCGAATCGAGGCGGCGGTGGAAGCGGCAGCCCAGGCGCTTCTCCACTTCATCGACGACTTCCTTGTCGATGCCGTTCCAGGCGCCGCCGGCGTCGTGATAGTAAAGGGCGCCGTGTTCATAGAAGGCCACTTCCAGTCCGTCGCAGCTGTCGGCGGGCGCGCGCGGCGGTGAAGCGGCCCAGGCGGAGGCGCTGAGCAGCAGGGTGCAGCAGATCAGCCATCGCGACAGCATGGAGCCTCCCCCGGTATGGTTAATCCAGCTCGTCGTCGTCCTCGCAGCGATCCGTTTTCGGAATCACCTTGACCAGCAGGATGCGCGGGCCGTTCATTTTTCTGGCCACGATGTCGAAGCAGCGGAAGCTGATGCGCTGGCCCTGTTTTGGGATGTCGCCCAGCTTCAGCATGATCAGGCCACCAACCGATTCTACCTCTTCCAGGCCCAGGTCTTCGTTTTCGATGTCGATGCCCAGTGCCCGCTCCAGCGAGAAGATGGGCAGGCTGGCCTTGCCCACCAGGGTACCGTCGGACTGGCGCAGCCAGTCGTTTTCGTTGAGGCGGAATTCATCGTGGATCTCGCCCACCAGGGCGCCCAGCAGATTGTCCAGCGTGATGAAGCCCAGCGGACGCTTGCCTTTTTCGCCGATCAGCGCAAGGTGCGGCGCGCCGTCGCGGAAGCGGCGGAACTGCTCCAGCGCGGGCGTGCGGGCGGAGATCGTCTCCACCGGACGCAGGAAGGGCACGAGATCCGTCACCGGCTTGCCCGACTGCTGGGCGAAGAACAGGTCCTTCAGGTGGACGACGCCCAGCACCGTTTCCTCGTCCGTGTCATAGTAGGGATAGCGGCTGAAGCGGTTGCGCAGCATGGTCTGCAGGTTTTCTTCCAGCGGCAGGTTGGCGTACAGGCCGATCACCTCGTTAATCGGCCGCATCAGGTCCGCCACCGACAGGTCGCTGAAGTCCAGCGAATGGGCGAGGATATTGCGTTCATCCTTATTGAATTTGCTGCCCGGCTGGCTGGTGCGCAGGATCAGCTTCAGCTCATCGACCGAATAGTGCGTTTCGCGCGCGTCCTTGCCGGACAGGCCGGCGAAGCCCAGCACCAGGCCCGCGCTGGCGTTGAGCAGCCAGATGGCGGGATACATGGCCCAGTAGAAGGCATACAGCGGCACGGCGCTCCACAGGCCGACCGCCTCCGGCATGCGGATCGCCAGCGACTTGGGCGCCAGCTCTCCGACCACGATGTGCAGGAAGGAGATGACCGAGAACGCCAGCACGAAGGCTATCCCGTGCAGCAGTTCGGGCGCGTTGATGCCGATGGCGTGGAAGATGGGCTCCAGCAGTGCGGCGAAGGCCGGCTCGCCGATCCAGCCCAGTCCCAGCGAGGCGAGGGTGATGCCTAGCTGGCAGGCGGAGAGATAGGCGTCCAGCTCCGCATGCACCTTGGCCAGCATGCGTCCGCGCATTCCGTGCGTCTTGGCGATGGCGCGCACGCGGGTAGGGCGCAGGGTGACGATGCCGAATTCGGCCGCCACGAAGAAGCCGTTCAACCCGACCAGCAGGATGGCAAGGATGACCAGAAGGAGGTTTTGCATAGAGGAGATGTCGCCAGCCGACGAATCAAAACAGCTATCTTAAGCGACTTGCCAGGTGGGCGTGGAATTCGCAGTTCGCCCTGACGGTATGCTAAAGTTTATGTAATTATTTGATAATATTGAAAAACGCGATGCTAATAGTCCGTCAGGCAGTTCTTGAAGACATTCCGGCGATGCACAGGGTGCGCTGCGCGGTGCGGGAAAACAAGCTGGGGCCGAATACCAAAATCCGCGAGGAGAGTTACGCGTCTTATCTTGAAACCATCGGCCGAGGCTGGGTGCTGGAAGAGTATGGTGTCATCGTCGCATTTGCCATCGGTGAGCGGGAAAGCGGGAACATCTGGGCGGTGTTTGTGCACGAGGACCATGAGGGCAAAGGCTACGGCAGGATGGTGCAGGAGCCCATGGTGCAGTGGCTGTTTGCTCAAGGCTTAAACCGGATACATCTCACCACCGGCGCCGGAACGCGTGCGGAGGGTTTCTATGCCGCCACAGGGTGGACATTCGCAGGAATCGACTCGTATGGCGACGCGGCCTATGAACGTTTTCGTCCGGAGGTTTGCGTTAATGCTTAGAGCTCTTGCGGTCTTTATCGGTGCGGTAGTTCTCATCGTTGCTGCCGGCGTTTCGGGTGCGCTGTTTTGGGTCTGGCCGACTTTTTTTCCGGACGCGCAGATCAAATGCACCAGTGTGGAAATCGCCCACCTGAAAGAGCTTCAAGCGGAGCGGAAGTTTGTTGAGGATCGTCGCCGGTTCTATTTTGGCGCCAGTTCTGAGGAGACCCGCGCTGCCGCCCAAGCTTCGGTGGACCGGGTCATCGAGCAGCTGCTGCGTGATCTGCCATCGAATCCCAAGCGTTCTGTCGTGCTGGGGATTTTCAAGCAAAGCTTGTCCAATCTGGGGACTTCTGAATCCGAAGAGCGGGACGAGTATCTGCACTACCTGGAACGAATAATGGATATTCTTGGCGTTCAGAGTTCGGGCCAGCTCCTCACCGTGTGGCGCTATGGTTTTCCCTATGGGTGGTTGGTATGAGTTTTATGCAAAAGTTCGCTCGGGTATGCATCAGTGTATCGGCATCATGAGACTGCTAAACGGCTGGGCACGTACCAGCGATGAAAGTATGCGGATTTCGCTTTCTGCTTTGCGCCGGTCAGTTCGGTCATCAACAATGATGAGCGGAGAAATGCCATCTGCGTAGGGACCGTTGACGACATCGCCCACCTTGCGCATGACGCCTCCGGTAGCCTGGGCGTTTGGGGAAATAATGTCGATGACATCCGAGCCGTGTTGAAAATCGAAAATATGATCGACCATGGACGCTCCCCTGATGTGTACATTTCGAATCAGTTCGATTCCGGGTGCGCGAGCGATGATATAGGGTTCGGCCTCTGCCAGAAGATTGCGCTCCGCCGGATGATCTTTCAGGTGCATGCTTGCCCATTGGGCTATCGCCAGCAAAGCGGTGATGCTTCGGGCGAAGCTCCAGGCGGCGTTCCCTTGCGAGGTCAGAATCTTGAAGTCGCCTTCGGTACTTAGTGTGACGCCGTGTTCGCTTGCAACGTCACGTAGTGCTTGCAGACGTGTGTGATGGGCCACATCCAAACCCAGTGCTGATAAGTGCGCCAAGGTATCGCCGTTGTCACTGATCAGAACATGACCTGAACCGGCTTCCAAAAGATACAGACTGATTGCGGCACCATCGGGCAGGCTGAATGGCGTACCGATTCGAAGCACGCTTTCGCCCATGATGCCCCTGACCGGCTTGCAGTCATATTGCGTAAGACCTTGTGTCCATTCGCAGTTCAGCATGGTTGCTCCACGGGGAAAAATTCAATATTCGTGCGCTTCAAAAAATACTTGAAGCTGGCGTCCCAGTTATTACAGTTTACGCCATTCTCTTGTACGGCGTGTGTTTCTCCATTTGGCATATGTTCGTGCGGCCCAAAAATTTTTTGCACGCCGTTATGACTAAGCTTTTCGTCCGGACAAACTTCAAGCTGGTAGCCACGGACTCGCCTTGAACCGATGAGCTGGAATATGGAATAGAAGATCAGACAGTCTGCAACTACGGTACCTACGCGTAGCTCGATTTGTAGCGTCATGCCAGGGATAGAAACTCCGTTGGCGTCTACGAGGATGGCTGTGCCAACCACCAGTCCGCGATGATTCGCTCTTGGATGAAATCCAGACCAGTTCCGCGCATATTTCTTTTCGCTGAGAATCTGGTAAATCTTCTTCGTGTCGAAGGACATTGGCCAGCCGGATGGGAGTTAATTTATTTGCCACACTATAGACCACACGCCTTATACCGCAGACAGGATCGCTTCCACCGCTGGATGCTTGATCTTGCGCTCGTTGGAGATGGCGTAGAACTGCTCGTGCAGTTCGTGCGCCTCGCCCACCAGCACCACGCCCAGCTGGTCCTGGATATCCTGCCGCACGGCGGACGGCGCGAAGAACATGCCCATGCCATTGCGGCCGAAGGTGTTGAGCATGGCGTTGTCCTCGAACTCTCCAACCACATCCGGATACACGCCATGCCGCACCAGCCAGGCGTCGATGCGCGTACGCAGGGCGGTGTTGCGGGTCGGGAGCAGAAGCGGCGCGCCGTGCAAGCTGGCGGGGAAGCCGCCGCGGTATTTGCGCGCCATCTTCGGCACGCCGAACAGCTGCATATCGCTTTCCGCCAGCAGGTGACTGAACACCTTCAAGCCGCCGCCCGGCTGCACCGCGCGGTCGGTCAGCACCACGTCCAGCTTGTTCAGCGCCAGATCGGCCAGCAGCGATTCGAATTCGTCCTCGTAGCACACCAGCTTGACCTGCTGCGGCATGGTCTGCGTCGCCTGCAGGAAGTGGTAGGCGCTCAGCTTGGGCATCGAATCGGAGATGCCGACCGTGAGGCGCATCTTGCCCGTCTCCGCCGCATCCAGCGCGTCCTGCAGCTGCTCGCCCAAAAGGAAGATCTGGTCGCAGTAGTTCAGCGCCAGGCGGCCCGCTTCCGTCGGCACCAGGCGCCGCCCCTGCGGCTGCAGCAGCGATTTTCCGACCTGCTGCTCCAGCAGCGACAGCTGCATGCTGACGGTCTGCACGGCCAGCCCCAGGCGCTCGGCCGCGCGCGTGACGCTGCCTTCCCTGGCCACGGTCCAGAAGAAGTGCAGATGGCGGTAATTTAAGCCAGTGGTTTTCATATCTTCTGTTTTTGCGAAGTAATACTTCGATTATCTTCTATTTTTTAAAGTGCAGGCCTTGTTTACACTGCCCGGATCTTCAATAAAGCAGTGAGCGGAATATGAAACACTTCAAAGTGTCCTTCCTCGTCACCTTCGCCTGTCTTGTGGCGGCGGGCTGGTGGGGCTATGAGCTGACGGGATGGTCCGGCGCGCTGAGCGCCGTTGGCATCGCCGCCATTCTGGGCGTGATGGAAGTCTCGCTCTCCTTCGATAACGCGGTGGTCAACGTCTCCGTGCTGAAAACCTGGGACGCCTTCTGGCAGAAGCTGTTCCTCGGCGTGGGCATCGTCGTCGCCGTCTTTGGCATGCGCCTGCTGTTCCCGCTGGTGATCGTGGCCGTCGCCGCCGACCTGGGCCTGATGGAAGTCTGGCGGCTGGCGCTGAACGATCCGCAAACCTATTCGCAGCATCTGAACAATCATCATGCGGAAGTGGCGGCCTTCGGCGGCATGTTCCTGCTGCTGGTGTTCCTCAACTTCCTGTTTGACCACGAGAAGGAGCTGCACTGGCTGGGCAAGGTGGAAAAGAAGCTGGGCGCGCTGGGCAAGGTCTCGTCCATGTCCGTCATGATCGCGCTGGGTGTGCTGATGGCCGGCGCGGAGCTGGTGGACGAATCGCAGCAGCTGCTGGTGCTGGTCTCCGGCCTGTGGGGCGTGCTGGTCTACGTCGGCGTCGACGCGGTCAGCAGCCTGCTGGAAGGGGAGGAGGGTACTGCCGGCGAGATGGTCAAGCGCGGCGGCGTCGGCGCCTTCCTCTACCTGGAAGTGCTGGATGCGTCCTTCAGCTTCGACGGCGTGATCGGCGCCTTCGCCATCACCACTGACGTCGTGATCATCATGCTGGGTCTGGCCATTGGCGCCATGTTCGTGCGTTCGTTGACGGTCTACCTGGTGGAGGCGCAGACGCTGGATAAATTCGTCTTCCTCGAGCATGGCGCCCACTACGCGATCGGCATCCTGGCCCTGATCATGTTGGCCAGCATGAAGTACCACATCCCGGAGATTTTCACGGGCCTGGTGGGCGTGGCCTTCATCGCCGCCTCGCTATGGTCATCTGTCCGTCATCGTACAACTGTTTACGGGGCATGACATGCTGATATAATTATCAAGTCATTCACAGTCCGCGCCCACAACCCATGAGCCACACCGCCGTTTCCGCCATGCCCGCCTCTGCACTCGCGCCGAAAAAGAAGCACCGCAACCTCGCCCAGGGCGTGGTTGAAGCTTTCACGGCCAGTATCCAGTCGGGCCAGCTGAAGCCGGGCGAGAAACTGCCCACCGAATCGGTGATCATGGAACTGCATGGCGTCAGCCGCACCGTGGTGCGCGAGGCGATTTCCCATCTGCAGGCGGCGGGCCTGGTGCAGACACGCCACGGCATCGGCACCTTCGTGCTGGAGCCGCAGCCGGCCAATCTGCGCATCTCGTCCGACACCATCCGTACCATCGGCGACGTGCTGGCCATCCTCGAGCTGCGTATCAGCCTGGAGACGGAAGCGGCGTGGCTGGCGGCCACCCGCCGCAGCGAGCAGCAGGTGGCGGAGATGGGCGCGGTCCTCAAGCGCATGCAGCCCATGCCGGGCAAGGCCGGCTCGGTGGAGTCGGACGTGCAGTTCCACCTGCTGATCGCCCAGGCCACGGGCAACCGCTATTTCGTCGACATCCTCAGTGACCTCGGCAACACCATCATCCCCCGTGCCCGCATCAACTCGGCCCAGCTGGTCCACGACGATCCCGTGGCCTACCTGGAGCGCGTGCACCGCGAGCACGAAGACATCTACAACGCCATCGTGCGCAAGGACGCCGAGGCGGCCCGCGCCGCCATGCGCACCCACCTCAGCAACAGCCGCGAACGCCTGCGCCGCGCCCAGGAAGTCATCACGGCCGAAGGCGCCGCCTGAATCCACGGCCTGCGGGCCGTTTTTTATTGCATAAACCGCTTGCTCCTGTTGGATTATAGTTGTACGATGTCATACAACAATTTTCCTTCAGCCCCGTCGCACATTGGAGACATTTATGCACCCGTTAGAACTTCAAAAAACCATTTCCTCCGGCCTGCTGTCCTTCCCGGTGACTGACTTTGACGCTGAAGGCAACTTCCGCAAATCGACCTATGTGAAGCGCCTGGAGTGGCTGGCGCCCTATGGCGCGACCGCGCTGTTCGCCGCCGGCGGCACGGGCGAATTCTTCTCGCTGACGCCGCAGGAATACCCCGAGATCATCAAGACTGCCGTCGACACCTGCCGCGGCCAGGTGCCCATCCTGGCCGGCGTGGGCGGCCCGACCCGCATCGCCGCCGCCTACGCGCAGGAAGCCGAACGCGCCGGCGCGCAAGGCCTGCTGCTGCTGCCGCACTATCTAACCGAGGCAAGCCAGGACGGCCTGATCGCCCACGTGGAGCAGGTGTGCAAGGCGACTAAATTGGGTGTGGTGGTCTACAACCGCGCCAACTGCCGCCTGACGCCGGACTCGCTGGCCAAGCTGGCAGACCGCTGCCCGAACCTGATCGGCTTCAAGGACGGCATCGGCGACATCGAGTTGATGGTCTCCATCTGGCGCAAGATGGGCGACCGCTTCAGCTACCTGGGCGGCCTGCCCACGGCCGAAGTTTACGCCGCCGCCTACAAGGCGCTGGGAACCCCGGTATACTCTTCGGCGGTCTTCAACTTCGTGCCCAAGCTGGCGATGGACTTCTACCACGCGGTGGCTTCCGACAACCGCGCCGAGCAAAACCGCATGCTGGACGAGTTCTTCCTGCCTTACCTGGAGATCCGCAACCGCAAGGCCGGCTACGCCGTCAGCATCATCAAGGCCGGCGCGCGCCTGGTGGGCCACGACGCGGGTCCGGTGCGCGCGCCGCTGACCGACCTGACGGAAGAGGAATGCGCGATGCTGGATAAGCTGATCCGCAAGCAGGGCGCCCAATAAACAACGTAACAAGGAGCAGAACGATGCAAATTTCCGGTGAAATGGTAATCGGCCGAGCCGCCGTCAAAGGTCAGCAAGGCACGGTCAAGGCGATCAACCCGGCGCTGAACGCCGAAATCGAACCGGCTTTCGGCCTCGGCGGCGACGCGGAACTGCAGCGCGCCTGCACGCTGGCGGAAGCGGCCTTCGACCAGTACCGCGCCACCGGATTGGAGCAGCGCGCCCGCTTCCTTGAGACGATCGCCGACCGCATCATGGATCTGGGCCCGGCCCTGATCGAACGCGCGATGCAGGAATCGGCCCTGCCGCAAGCCCGCCTGGAAGGCGAGCGGGGACGCACCTGCAACCAGCTGCGCCTGTTCGCCAAGGTGGTGCGCGATGGCCGTTGGCAGAGCGCCACCATCGACCACGCCCTGCCGGAACGTACGCCACCCCGTTCCGATCTGCGCCTGCGCAAGATCGGCCTCGGTCCGGTCGCCGTGTTCGGCGCCTCCAACTTCCCGCTGGCCTTCTCGGTGGCGGGCGGCGATACGGCTTCGGCGCTGGCCGCCGGCTGCCCGGTGGTGGTCAAAGCCCATCCGGCGCACCTGGGCACGTCCGAACTGGTGGCCAAGGCAGTGATGAAGGCCGCCATCGAGTGCGACATGCCGGAAGGCGTGTTCTCGATGGTGATCGGCGCCGGCATCGAGATCGGCCAGAACCTGGTCAGCCACCCGGCCATCAAGGCCGTGGGCTTCACCGGTTCGCGTGGCGGCGGCCTGGCGCTGATGCGCGCCGCGGCCGCGCGCAAGGAGCCGATTCCCGTCTACGCCGAAATGAGCAGCATTAACCCTGTCTTCCTGTTGCCCGGCGCGCTGGAACGCGCCTCGCTGCCGCAGGCCTTCGCCGATTCGCTGACCCTGGGCGCGGGCCAGTTCTGCACCAACCCCGGCCTGCTGATCGCGCTGGACGGCCCGCTGCTGCAGCAGTTCATCGACCGCGCCGCCGCCGCGCTGCAGGCGAAGGGCGCATCGACCATGCTGACGCCGGGTATCCATTCGGCCTATGTGGCGGGCGTTTCCGCGCTGTCGAAAGTGGAGGGCGTGAAGCTGCTGGCGCAGGGCCAGACCACCGACATGCCATGCGCCGCGCAAGCCTTCCTGCATCAGGTGGATGCGCAGGCCTTCCTCGCCAATCCCGCGCTGGAAGCGGAAATCTTCGGCCCCAGCTCGCTGCTGATCCGCTGCCGCGACGAAGCGGAAATGCTGCGCGTGGCCGAGCATGTGGAAGGCCAGTTGACCGCCACCTTCCACGCCACCGCCGCCGACCGCGACCTGTGCGCCAAACTGCTGCCGGTCATGGAGCGCAAGGTTGGCCGCATCCTGTTCAATGGTTTCCCCACCGGCGTCGAGGTCAGCCACGCCATGGTGCATGGCGGCCCGTTCCCGGCCACTTCCGACAGCCGCACCACCTCCGTGGGCGCCTCGGCCATCGACCGCTTCCTGCGTCCCGTGTGCTACCAGGACGTGCCGTCCTATCTGCTGCCGGAAGCCGTGGCGGAAGAGAATCCGCAGCACATCCCGCGCGTGGTGGATGGGGACCTGGCATGGAAAGGGTAAGCGGCGTCAGTTGCGCGGTGGGCGAAAGCCCGCTGTGGCACGCGGCGGAAGGGGCCTGGTACTGGGTCGATATTCCAGCCCGCCGCGTGTGGCGACTGGACGCCTCCAGCGGCGTTGCGCGCTTCTGGAGCACGAACGAAATGGCGGCCTGCATTGCCGCCAGCGCCGGCGGTGGCCTGATCGCCGGTATGGAGACGGGCATCTTCAGCCTGACGTTGGGCGAAAGCGAAGCGGCGGCCGAACATACGCTGGCCGCGCCGGCGGAAGGCCTGGGTCCCGGCCTGCGCTTCAACGACGGACGCTGCGACCGCCAGGGACGCTTCTGGGCCGGCACCATGTTCATGGACATGTCGGCCGCGCGCCCGGACGGAAAGCTGTTCCGCTACGACGCGCAGGGCATCTCGCCGCCCATGGTGTCGGAACTGGTGACGCAGAACGGCCTGGCGTTTTCGCCGGACGGACGCATCATGTACCTGTCGGACTCGCATCCGTCACGGCGCATTGTGTGGACCTTCGACTACGACGCCGATGCGGGCGTGCCGCACAGCCGCCGCGTGTTCGCCGACATGAGCAATCAGACCGGCCGTCCCGATGGTGCGGCCGTGGATGCCGACGGCTGCTATTGGGTCTGCGGTAACGACGGCGGCTACATCGTGCGCTTCACGCCTGACGGCAGGGAAGACCGCCGCCTGCAGGTGCCGATGCTGAAGCCGTCCATGTGCGCCTTCGGCGGCAAGGACCTGGACACCCTGATCGTCACCTCCATCGCCTCCGGCAAGCCGGAAGACGCGGAGTTTGGCGGCGCGGTGATCCTGCTGCGTCCCGGCGTACAGGGTGTGGCCGAAACGCCGTTCAAGGCTTGATCACTGACGCTTGAGCGTGGCCTGAAAAGCGGCTGCGGTATTGGCCGGGGCTGACGCCCAGCTGGCGCTGGAATACGCGCCGCAGGTTCTGCTCCTCGACGTAGCCGATTTTAACCGCGATGGTTTTCAGCGGCAGTCCCGTTTCCTCCAGCGCGCGGCAGGCTGCTTCCAGCCGCATCGCTTCCACCATGCGTGCGGGAGTGCGTCCCATCTGGCTGGCGTAAGTGCGGGCGAAGGTGCGCGGCGTCATGCCGGATTGTTCGGCCAGACGCTCCACCGTCAGGTTCTCGTGCAGATTGGCCGCTACCCAGGCATGCAGTCCGGCGAAGCGTCCCGCCTCGCTGGACTGGGCCGTCAGCGGTACGCTGAACTGTGATTGTCCACCACTGCGCTTGATGAACATCACCAGCTGGCGCGCCGTTTCAATCGCCACCAGGTGGCCGTAATCTTCCTCGATCAGGGCCAGCGTCAGATCGATGCCGGCGCTGACGCCGGCCGAAGTCCATACCGATCCATCGCGGACGAAAATCCGGTCGGCGTCGATGTCGATCCCTGGATGCAGCGCCTGCAGCCGCTTGGCCCATTCCCAGTGTGTCGCTGCGCGCTTGCCGTCCAGCTGTCCCGCCGCCGCCAGCAGGAAGGCGCCGGTGCAGACGGAGCACAGCCTGCGCACCAGCGGGGCCTGCTGCGCGACCCAATTCACCAGCGCGGGCGGCGCGTGGTATTCCTGTCCCTTGCAGCCACCCGGCGCGATCAGGGTGTCGATAGCCACGCCATCCAGCGCGGAGACGGGCGTCGTCATCACTGGCAGGCCGGCGCTGGTGGTAACCAGGCCGCCGTCGGCTGAGGCGACAATGGTCTCGTACAGCGGAGCGTCTGGATGGCGGCGGCTGGCCGTGGCCAGCGCCTGCAAAGGACCGCTGAGGTCCAGCAGGTTCATATCGTCGTAAGCCAGCAGGACGACGCGGCGCGGCGGTTTGATGGGCATGGCGGTCGCGGGTAGTTATGGCTGGTAGGAAGGATACTCGAATTCCAGCGCCACGCGGTAAGCAGTGCGGCTGCCGTAGCGCTCCGCGACGGAGGCCAGCACCTGGTCGAGGGCCTTGCCGGGCGGCGTGGCGTCGAAGGCGGGCAGCATGATTTGCGGCGCGTCGGCGCCGCCGGTCACGCGCTCCGGCAGCACGGTCAGTCCGCCGCGGGTCCGCACCGCTGCGCTGGAAGCGGATACGCCATAGGCCTGGCTGCGCGACGTGCGCGACCACGCGTCGGCGGTGAAGGCCAGCGCGATTTCGTCCATGCCGTCCGCCAGTGGCACGCCGACCTTGTCGCTGGCGTGGAACCAGCCGTTGGTATACATGGTGGCGTAAGCCGTCAGATTGCTCCAGTGGGGATGGAAGCGGTCGCTGTCATGCGCCGGGCTCCAGTCGGCCACGCCGATCTCCCGCGCCAGAGCGGCGGCGCGTTCGTGGCCGCCGATCGCTTCCAGCAGCGCCAGCGCGGTCGGCATGGCGGCGCTGATGCCGGCGCTGGAGACTACCTTGCCGTCGGCGACATAGCGAATGTTGTCGACCCATTGGGTATCCGGATAATGCTCCCTGCGATAGGCTTCCGTGGCCCAATGGGCGACGGCGCGGTGGCCCTTGAGCAGGCCGGCGTTGGCGACCACCAGCGCGCCGTCGCAGATGCTGACGATGGTGGCGCCTTTCGCGCCCTGGCCGGCGATCCAGCGCAGCAGTTCGGGATCGTCGCGTTTGACCACGGCGGGAACGATGACGTAATCGGCGCCGTCGGGGTAGCGCTCGTCGAACTGGCTGACCGTGGCGTCGGGCTGTATCTTCAGCGCCGGACGCATGGACAGGGGACCGGGGCGGGGGGCCACGGTCATCACTTGCGCCGTGCCGGAGCGGGCCAGTACGCCATAGGGAATGGCGAAGTCGGTCAATTCGGTGCCGCTGTTTTCGCCGACGATGGCGACGAGCGGCCTGTCGCGGCCGAAGCGGTCCTGGTAGGGGGCGATGGTTTCCGTATCCGTCGCGTGGGCGTTTGCCAGCAGGCTGGCGGTGCAGAAGGCGAGAATCAGGCGCAGCAAGCGTTTCATGTCGTATCCCGGCAAATGGTGATGCAGGGATTATCGGAGAAGCAAACCGTGGCAAAACGACATAAAACAGTCAATTCCTGCCACGGCGCGCGGACGCCGCGTGATGACCGCTCAGCGCACGCTCAGGCTCATGCCGAAGCGCTCGGTGCGCGGCTGCCAGCTGTGGTTGATGTCAGCGGAGGCGAGGATGCGCTCCGCGCGGCCGATCAGCAGGGCGCGCGGCACCAGGCCGATGTAGCGGGAATCCTGGCTGTTGTCGCGGTTATCGCCCAGCATCATGTACTGGCCGGCGGGGACGGTGACAGGCGCGAAGTCGCGCCGCGCGTTCACCTGGGGCAGGATCTGGATCTGGTGCGTGGCCGTGCCGTTCAGGGTTTCATTCACGCGCATGGCGGCCAGAAGGCCCATGCCGTTGATGGATTCGAAGCCTTTGCCTTCCAGCTGATAGCCGGCCGGCTGGCCGTTGATGATGAGCTGTTCGTTGCGCATCTCCACCCGGTCGCCCGGCAGCGCGATCACCCGCTTGATCAGGCGCGTGCCGTTCTGCGGCGAGCTGAATGTGACGATGTCGCCCCGTTGCGGCTCGCCCGTGGTGCCCAGCACAATATCGGTCAGCGGCAGCTTGATGTTGTAGGCCAGGCGGTTGACGAAAACGACGTCGCCCTCCAGCAGATTGGGATGCATGGACGCCGATGGAATCGGATTCCAGTCCGCTACCGCGGTGCGGAAAATCCCGAACAGCGCCAGGAATACCAGGAAGCCTTTGTTTTCGCGTACCCAGGTTTGCATGTTTGTCTCCCCCCATCCGAGTGATGCCGCAGACTGTCCTGCGGCTGTACCATTTGTGAAGTTTCTAATTCATTTCTTAATCGTGGCTTAGCCAGGGATGACTTCATGAATTCCTGCGATTTCCCTCCGCTGAATACCCTGCTGGACATGCCGCCCGACGCTTTGGCGGCCGTAACCCATGCCGATCCGTATCCGTTTTACGACAAACTGGCGGCCAAACCGGGCCTGCATTTCGATGCGGGGCTGGGCTTGTGGGTCGCGGCCAGCGCGAAGACCGTGAAGGCGGTGATGCGCCATCCGGATTGCCGCGTGCGGCCCTTGTCCGAGCCGGTGCCGGCGGCGATCGCGGGCGGCGCGGCTGGCCGCATCTTCAGCGCCCTGGTGCGCATGAATGAGGACGAACGCCATGAGACGCCCCGGCTGGCCTTGCAGCGCGCGCTGGCTTATATCTCGCCGTTCCAGGCGCGGCGCAGCGCGGACGAGATCGCGCGGCGGCTGTGGCGCGACGGCGACCTGTCGGCCTGGATGCTGGCCACGCCCGTGTCCACCGTGGCCAGCATGATGGGCTTTCCCGACGAGCAGCTGCCGCAGGTGGTGGGATGGATGGAGGACTTTGTGGCCTGCCTGTCGCCGCTAAGCAGCGCGCAGCAGATCGCGCAGGCGCATGCGGCGGCGCAGGAGCTGCTGCAGCAGTTTGCGCAGATGGTGCAGGAAGCGACGGAAGCGGCCAGCGGCGTGCCGGCGGAAAGCCTGCTGGCGAACGTCATCGCCGAGGCGCAGGCCGTGGGCTGGAACGACAGCGCGGCCCTGCTGGCGAATCTGGCCGGCCTGCTGTCGCAGACCTACGAGGCGACGGCCGGCCTGATCGGCAACAGCCTGGTGGCCCTGGTGCGCCAGCCCGAAGACGAACGCAGCGAGCCGGAAGACGCGGCCACCCTGGTGCATACGGTGATCCGCTGCGATCCGCCGGTGCAGAACACGCGCCGCTTCGTCACCCACACCTGCGAGGTGGGCGGCGCCCTGCTGCGGGAAGGGGAGACCATCCTCCTGCTATTGGCGGCGGCCAGCCGCGACCCCGCCGCCGAATGCCACGAATATGGCTTCGGCTACGGCGCCCATTCCTGTCCCGGCCAGATCATGGCCAGCGCCATCGCCACCGGCGCCATGGAGATGCTGATGTCTGGCCCCATGCGCAGCGCAGAGATCCTGCAGTCGCTGCGCTGGACCTACCGCCAGTCCCTCAACGTGCGCATCCCCGTCTTCACCCGGGCTTAGTGTCCCCTTTAGTGCCCCTTCTTCTGCACCATCGCACTTCCGCCGCCCTGGCGGTGGCCTTCGCTGACGGCGGTGACGGTGCCGTCGGCATTGAACACCAGCGCGTTGGCGGCGCCGATGCTGCCGTCCGGGTTGTAGCCGACCGTGTCGAGGATGGTGATGTCAGCCGGACGCTCGGACCAGCGCTGGCCATACTTCTCCAGCGCGCGCGCCTGGGCGCTGCCTGAAAATCCCCGCTCCACATCGCTGACCATGCCGTTGCGCTCGGAGATGCGCGGCGCGTCGATGGCCTGGTCCATGCGCATGCCCAGATCGACGTAGTTGACGATGGTCTGCAGCACGGTGGTGATGATGGTGCCGCCGCCCGGACTGCCGACGGAGAACGCGGGCTTGCCGTTCCTGAAGGCCAGCGTGGGCGACATGCTGCTGCGCGGACGCTTGCCCGCCTCCGGCACGTTGGGATGGGGACCGCTGAAGTCGAAGTCCGTCATCTCGTTATTCAGCAGGAAGCCGTAGCCAGGCACCGTGATGCCGCTGCCGCCCCAGGACTCGATGGTGAAGGTGTAGGAGACGATATTGCCGTCCTTGTCCGACACCGTCAGGTGGGTGGTGTGGGCGCCCTCGGCCAGCAGCTTGCCCGCGTTGGGGCGCAGCGGCACGCTTGAATCGTTCTGGAAGGGATAGGGGTCGCCGGCCGGCTCCTGCACCGTGGCCTGCTTCGGATTGATCAGCTCACGGCGGCGCGCCGCGTAGTCCTTGCTCAGCAGGCCGGCCGTGGGCGCGTCGACGAATTCGGGATCGGCCAGGTAGGCGTTGCGGTCGGCGAAGGCGAGGCGGGCCGCCTCCAGGTACAGGTGCTCGGCCTGGTCGCGCGGCATGGACTTCAGGTCATAGCCTTCCAGGATATTCAGCGCCTCGGCCACGGCGATGCCGCCGCTGCTGGGCAGGGACATGCCATACAGGTCGTAGCCGCGATAGGTGCTGTGCACGGGCTGGCGCACGCGCGCCTCGTAGTTGGCCAGGTCGGCCATCGTCATACTCCCCGCGCGGACCTGGGCGCCCGGCGCCACGGGAGGATGGTTGACCGCCTCCACGATGGCGCGGCCGATCTTGCCCTCATAGAAAACCTTGATGCCTTCGCCCGCCAGCTCGCGGTAAGTCCTGGCCAGATCGGGATTGCGCAGCGTCGTGCCCACGGGCAGAGGCTTGCCGTCCTTCAGATACAGCGCCGCCGTGGCGGGGAAGAGCTGGAATTTCTGCTGGTTCTCCGCCACCAGGGCGACGAAGTTCTCGTCCAGCTTGAAGCCTTTGGTGGCCACGTCGATGGCCGGCGCCAGTACCTGCTTGAAGGACATGGTGCCGTAGCGCTGCAGGGCCTCATGCCAGCCGCGCAGCGTGCCCGGCACGCCGACGGCCATGCCGCTGGCGATGGCCGTGCCGTAGTCGATTTCCTTGCCGTTTTGCTGGAATACGGTGGGCGTGAAGCTGGCCGGCGCCATTTCGCGGTGGTCGAGGGTGATCACGCGCTTGTCCTTGGCCAGATAGATCACCATCAGGCCGCCGCCGCCGATGCCGCTGCTGAAGGGATCGGTCACGCCCAGGGTGGCGGCCGCCGCGACGGCCGCGTCGATGGCGTTGCCGCCCTGGTTGAGGATGGCGATGGCGGCCTGGGAAGCGGGTTCGCTGACGGTGGCCACAGCGCCGCCGCTGCCGCTCGCCACCGGAGTCTTGGCGAAAGCGGCGGGCGGCAGGGCCAGCGCGAGAATAAGGGAGGAAACGAGAATGGTACGGACGGGCTGGTTCGTGGTAGTCATGTCTCTGCGGGTTCAGGGTGGAGGAGTATTGCTTACCCTCAAGCTTACCCGATAATCCGGCCTTGTTTCATTTTTGTCAGCGGACGCCTGTTGCGCGAGGCCCGCCAGGGTGAAGGTCAGGCCGTTCTGCGTGATGGAGCTGGCGGCGCCGGGCATGTCCTCGGCCAGCACGAAGCTGCTGCCCGCCTCGCCGTCGCGGTAGATGAAGCTGTAGCTGATATAGCCTTTCCACACGCAGACATCGCCGGGCCGGCAGCGGCTGTCGTTGATGCGGTCGAGGCGCAGTGTGGCCTTGCGCTTGACGGGCATGGCCACGCTTTGCCCCTGGCTGAGGACGTAGGTAATGCTGAACGGCCTTTGCGCGGCGGACAGCCGGCTGTTGGCGGCGCCGTCCGCCTGCAGGGAAAACAGGCCGATCAGGATGGCGGAAATGGCAAAGAGGAAGGGGACGAAGGGCTTCATAAAACTCCTCACGCAACCGGTTGGGTCAAGAATAACAAATTTATAACCCGGGTGGCGCACGCAGCCTGATCTGCATCAAACAAACAAAAAAGGCCGCCCGGCTTATGCGGGGCGGCCTTTTTCAGGGCGTGCCGGCTTAGATGTAAGCGGCCAGCGCGCCTTTCATTTTCTTCAGCGCGGCCGCTTCGATCTGGCGGATACGCTCGGCCGACACGCCGAACTCCTCGGCCAGCGTGTGCAGGGTGGCGCCGGAACCGTCGTCGTTGGCCAGCCAGCGCGCTTCCACGATGCGGCGCGAGCGGGGATCGAGCTTGCTCAGGGCCGTTTCCAGGCCTTCCGACTGCAGGCGGGTCACCTGTTCCGCTTCCAGCACGCGGGTCGGCTCGGTCGTCTCGGACGACAGGTAGGCGATAGGGGCGAACTTGTCGTCTTCGTCGTCGTTGGGCGATTCCAGGGCGATGTCGTGGCCGCTCAGGCGGGTTTCCATTTCGATCACTTCTTCGCGCTTGACGTCCAGGGTCTTGGCCAGGCTGTCGATCTGGGCCGGGGTCATCGCGTCCAGGCCGGTCTTGTGGCTGCGCAGGTTGAAGAACAGCTTGCGCTGGGCCTTGGTGGTGGCCACTTTGACCAGGCGCCAGTTCTTCAGGATGTATTCATGCATCTCGGCCTTGATCCAGTGCATGGCGTAGGACACCAGGCGCACGCCCTGGTCCGGGTCGAAGCGCTTGACGGCCTTCATCAGGCCGATATTGCCTTCCTGGATAAGGTCGGCGTGCGGCAGGCCATAGCCGAGGTAGCCGCGGGCGATCGACACCACCAGGCGCAGGTGCGACAGCACCAGCTGCTGCGCGGCGTTGAGGTCGTTTTTTTCCTTCAGGTTCTTGGCCAGGGAAACTTCTTCCTCGTGCGTCAGCATCGGCAGGCGGTTGACGGCCGAAATATAGGCGTCCAGATTCCCCAGGTTGCCACTGAAACCCAGTGTCAGCGCCCGGTTGTCATTTGCTGGAATCAACGCATTTGCGGTCATAGTCATTAGTCCTTCCTCGATGTTGTTGCTGGTAAGAATGATTTTACCCAACTGTCGATATATATTAGCACTCTCCGTCGATGAGTGCCAATCGCCTAAAATTTATAGGCTTAATAGACTAAACCTATGGGCGGACTGCTTGCGATTTATCACTCACCGATGATTCAGCATGACTGATGGGGCTTAGGGCTGGCTTAAGCATAGGCACACACGGTGGCCAGCACCGTGCGCAAACACACTCTGAAGGAAGTAATTAGTTGAGGCGGGACAAATGGCGCTGGACGGACAGCACGGCGCCCACCAGGCCCAGTCCGGCGGACAGGGCCAGCAGCCCGGCCATGCCCAGCGGCGGCAGCGGGGCCAGCTGGAATTCGGAAGCATACAATCTTGCGAATTCAGCAATCGCCACATTCAGCGGCTGCAGGGCCAGCGAGACGGCGCCCAGGGCCAGCGCGCCTGCGCACAGGCCCAGCAGGGCGCCCGTGTAATAGAAGGGGCGGTGGATGAAGCTGTCCGTGGCGCCGATCAGCTTGGAGACGACGATTTCGTCGCGCTGGGTCATCACCTGCAGACGGATGGTGTTGAAGACGACAGCCACCACCACCGTGCCCAAGGTGGCCGCCAGCAGCAGCAGGGCCAGGCGCAGCACATTGAGCAGGGCGGCCAGGCGCTTGACCCAGGAGGAATCGACCTGCACCGTGTCCACGCCGGGCAGGGCGCGGATCTGCTCGGCCAGCTGGTCGACGTCGCCGCCGGCCTGGGCGTTGCGGAAGGCGTCCAGCTTCATCACATAGCTGTCGGGCAGGGGGTTGTCACCCAGGGTGGTCAGCACGTCGGACAGGCCGCTCTTGGTCTTCAAATCGTCCAACGCCTTTTCACGGGCGGTGAAAATGATCTTGGCCTGCTTATCCTTCACCAGCTGGCGCAGCGGCGTGGCCAGCGACTGGGCCTGCTCGCGCGGCGTGTCCTGGCGCAGGAAGATGCTGATCTCGGGATCGACCGACAGTGACTCGGACATGGGCCGCACATTGTCGAGCAGGGTCAGGCCCGTGAAGGGCAGGGCGAGGGCGATCGCCACCACCAGGATGTTGAACAGGAAGCTGCCAGGCGCGCGGCGCAGGTGAACCAGGGCCGCGCCGAGGGCGAAGCTGTGCTGACGGAACCAGGTGCTCATGCGGCGCCTCCTTCCAGCTGGCCTTGCTTGAGGTGGATGACGCGGGCGGCCTTATCCAGCATCTGCTCGTCGTGGCTGGAAATCAGGCAGGTGACGCCGGCTGCATTGAAGGCTTTCAGCGCGTCCAGCACGCGGTTGGCGCTATCGCGGTCGAGGTTGGCGGTCGGCTCGTCGGCCAGGATGATCTGCGGCCGGTTGACGATGGCGCGGGCGATCGACACGCGCTGCTGTTCGCCGCCGGACAGGGCCAGCGGCAGGGAATCGGCCCGCTCCAGCAGGCCCACCTTGTCGAGGGCGGCGCGCGCGCGCTGCTCGGCCTGCGAACGCGAGGCGCCCGTCACCAGCAGCGGCATCATCACATTGGACAGGATGGAGCGGTCGTTGAGCAGGCGCTGCTGCTGGAAGATCAGTCCCAGGTTGCGGCGCAAGAAGGGGATGCCGGCCGGCTTGAGCTTGCCGATATCCTGGCCGTTGACGATCACCTTGCCCGCGCTGGGGCGCTCGATGGCGGCGATCATCTTCATCAGGGTGGACTTGCCGGCGCCGGAAGGGCCGGCGAGGAAAACCAGTTCGCCTTTATTGACCGTCAGCGAAATGTCGCGCAGGGCGACCGCGTCGGGGGAGTATTGTTTGGAGACGGACTGGAATTCGATCATAGGCTGTGTTTATCCGGGTTTATCCGAGCAGGGCTTCCACAAATTCCGCAGCCACGAAGGGCTGCAGGTCTTCAATCTTTTCGCCGATGCCAATGAAGTACACGGGCACGGGACGCACGCGGGCGATGGCCGCCAGCACGCCGCCCTTGGCGGTACCGTCCAGCTTGGTGATCACCAGGCCGGTCAGCTGCAGGGCGTCGTCGAAGGCTTTCACCTGCGCCAGCGCATTTTGCCCGGTATTGCCGTCGATAACCAGCAGCGTTTCATGCGGCGCGCCTTCCATGCCCTTGGCGATCACTCGCTTGACCTTTTTCAGCTCTTCCATCAGGTGCAGCTGGGTCGGCAGGCGGCCGGCCGTGTCGATCATCACCACGTCAGTGCCGCGCGCCTTGCCGGACTGGACGGCGTCGAAGGAGACGGCGGCCGGGTCGCCGGAGGCCTGGGAAATCACGGTCACGTTGTTGCGCTGGCCCCAGACCATCAGCTGCTCGCGGGCGGCGGCGCGGAAGGTGTCGCCGGCGGCCAGCAGCACCGACTGGCCGTGCGACTGCATATGCTTGGCCAGCTTGCCGATGGTGGTGGTCTTGCCCGCGCCGTTGACGCCGAAAATCATCATCACCAGCGGCTGGTGGCGGCCCAGCTCGAAGGGGCGCTGCAGGGGCAGCAGCAGCTCGATCATCAGCTCTTTCAGCGCGGCCTTGACGGCGGCGGCGTCCAGCAGCTTGTCTTCCTTGACCTTGCGCTTGAGGGCGTCCAGCAGATAGTGGGTGGCTTCGATGCCCGCGTCGGACATCAACAGGGCCGCTTCCAGCTCGTCGTACAGCTCGTCGTCGATCTTGGCGCCGACGAAGAGGATGGACAGGTTGGACGAGGTCTTGGCCAGGCCGGCTTTCAGGCGCTGCATCCAGGACTGGCGCGGGGCCGGTTCCTCGATGGGCAGCAAGGCTTCTATCGGCGCCGGCGCTGGCGCAATCTCAGGGGCTTCGGCGGGCGCGGGCGCAGGCGTGGCTTGCGGCGCGGCTGGTTCAGGGGCGACGGGTTTTTTCTTGAAGAAACTAAACATGGATATAGTGTGAGGGCGCTTCAAGCTGGCGCCCGGGCGGGCCGGGCGTGGAGACAGCCGGTATTCTACCAGAGCGCCAGAGCAGCGCCGCAGCCGGCGGGCCGCAAACCGCTAGCCCGCGCGCAGATGGGCGTGGCGCCCGCGCCATTCGGTGATGGCGGCGCTGATCTCGGCCAGTTCCAGCACGCGCATGAACTTGGGATTGCGCCGCTTGAGCGAGGTCGAGGCGCCGCCCGCCCACAGCGCGCAATGCTCGGGCAGGCGCGCCTGCAGGTCGGCCAGCCCGTCCATGGCCTGGCGCGGATTGCTGGAGGCGGAGAAGGACAGGGCCACGATATCGATACGCTGGGCGCGCGCCGCTTCCACGATGTCCTGCAGCGGCGTCTGCACGCCGAGCGAGATGCAGTGGGCGCCTTCCACCACGCACATGGCTTCCATCATCAGCAGGCCCAGGCCGTGGCGCTCCTGCGGCAGGGTGGTCAGCATGATGCGCGGCGCGCCCATGCCGTTGTTCGCCTGCGGCACGGAGAAGATGGCGCTGCGCATGACCATGTTCACCGATTCCGTGTACAGGTGCTCCTCGAACACGGCGAGCTGGCCATAGGCCCAGGCTTCGCCGACCAGGCTGGTCAGCGGCGCCACCAGGTCGGTGACGAAGCTCTTCAGGCCCATCACCAGCAGGGCCTGGGACAGGCGGCGGCGCAGCACTTCCATTTCGTGGGTCTTGCACAGGCCCAGATACATCTGCAGGTCGGGATGGGGCACGGCGGCGGCCGGATGCTTGCCGCTGCCCGCTTTTTCAGCCATGGCCTGCAGCTCGGCGGCGCTGAGCTGGATCACGCGGCCGGGACGGAAGCCGAGGTCGATCAGGCGCTTGACCAGGCGCAGCTTCTGCACCTGTTCTTCGGAATACACGCGTTCGCCGTTCGGGTCGCGCACGGGACGGGGAAAGTCATAGCGGCGTTCCCAGACACGCAGGGTCTCCTTGGCCACGCCGGTGTCGCGCTCAACGTCGCTGATCGTACTGGTAATGGGCAAGGAAGGAACGTTCGTTTTCATCAGGGTTTGCGGCCACGGCTTGGTGTAGTCGCATGGGTTCGCACAAGGTTGGGGTGCTGTATGCCACAGGCGGAATTCTCCTATGACACGACACGCATTCTAACCTCGTTTTGCGCAAGTAAGTGGCACGTTTGACAGCCCCTTTTGGCCCCGTTTTCCCTCTGGAAGACCCTTGTCCATGACATGGAATTGACACGAGGAACTATTGCTAAAAAACCCGTCTTTCAACCTGTTTTGCCCAGGACAAAAAAATTAGCAACTTACATAAATAAATCGAATCAGCTGTTGTAATAGGCACAGCAAATACGCAAATTGTCACAGTTGAATGCCCAGCAAAGGCAAAAATGCGCGGCTCAGGGGCACGGAAAGGGCGGCCAGCAAGGTCTGCAGGGTGATCAGGGCGGCCATCAGGCGGGCGTCGCCGCCCAGTTGCTTGGCCATGATGTAGGCGTTGGGCGCCGTCGGCAGCGAGCAGTAGAAACTGGCCGCCAGGGTCACCGGCGCCGACAGCCCCAGCATCAGGCAGACCCAGGCCGCCGCCAGCGGCATGGCCAGCAGCTTGAGCAGGGAAGTGAAGCCCAGGGCCACGGGACGCAGGCCTTCCAGCGAAAAAACCAGGCCGGAGCCGACGCAGATCAGGCCCAGGCACAGGGCCGCCTTGCCCAGGATGTCGAGCGTGTTCATCAGGGCATGGGGCAGCGCCAGGCCGGACAGGCTGAACAACGCACCGGCCAGCGTCGACAGGATGATGGGATTGCTGGCCAGGGTCTTGCCCACCTTGGCGAAGTCGGTGCGGCTGCCGCTCCACCAGGAGAGGGCGATGATGGACAGCACATTGACCACCGGCAGGCAGAGGGCCAGGGCCAGCATCACCAGGGCCGCCGCCCTGGGTTCGAAATACAGGGCGGAGACGGCCACACCGAAATAGGTGTTGGGCCGGATCGCGCCCTGGAAGACGGAGGAGCGGGCCGCGTCCGGCAGGGACTGGCCCGGCGCGAGCAGCAGGCCCAGCAAGGTCAATACCGCCACCACCGCCGTCGGCAGCAGGGTGGCGGCGGCCAGCTCGCCCACCTGGCTGCCGTGAAAGCTCAGCTTGGCCGTGCCGACGAACAGCAGGGCCGGGAAAGCGATGTTGTAGCTGAACTTTTCAATCGAGGGGAAAAACGCTTCCGGCAACCACTCGTAGTGGCGGATCGCCACCCCGAGCAGAATGATGAGGAAGACCGGCAGGATGGCGTCGAGCATGGTCAGTCGGCCGCGATGCCCGAAGGACCGACGCGGTCCGCGTTGGGCGTGTTGGAAATCCGGATGCGGATCAGGTGCCGCGCCGGGTCGGTATAGGTGCCGCGTCCGTGCAGGGTGCGATGGTTGTCGGCCCACAGCAGGGTATCGTCGGGCAGTTGGCGCTCGAAGCGGGGCGCCTGCTTCTCGATCACCTCGTTGAGCAGGGCCAGCGCCGCCAGCAGGGCGGGCGAACCCAGCTCGGGACGCGCGTCCAAGCCCTTGCTGATCGAGTCATAGCGCCAGCGCATGGCCAGGCTGCCGTCGTCCAGGCGATGGAAGACGGTGGCCTGATGGTATTCCAGCTGCTCGTCCTTGGCAGCATACACGCTGGGCACGCGGAACGGTACGGGCGTTTTCTGCAGCAGCTCGAAGGCGGCGCGGCCTTCGGCCGTTTTCTGCAGTTCGCGTTCCACGTCTTCCACGTCGATCAGCAGCGAGGCGCCGCCGTTGCAGCGGGCGGCCGACACCACATACAAGAGGAACTGTTCTTCAGGCATGGGATAGAAGGAAGAGTCGGTATGCATATCGGCGCCGCCCACGCGTTCGGAGAAGGTGACGAAGCGCGCCTGTTCCGGCGTCGTTTGACGCGCCCGCACATCCCAGGCCACGCGCTTGGTGCGCTGGTCGGTGGAGGTGGGGAAGCCGCGGCACAGGGCGATGGCGTACAGCACGGCGTTGCGCTGGGCTTCGCACAGGGCCGACAGGCCGAGGTTGGTGATCGCCATGCCGCGCGCCTTGGCGCGGCCGATCATCTGCGACAGCTGGCGCAGGGCAGGCACGGCCATCAGCTCCCGCTGCAGGGCTTGCTCCTGCGGGTGCGGGTAAAAGCCGTTGCCGTTAAAGTCAGGAAAATGTCGGGCGACGATGCCGGCGATATTGGCCAGTTCCATCCCCCAGGAAAAGTCACGTTGAGCCACAACGATGTTGCCATGTTGTTCGATTGAAGCAAGCATTGCATTTCCTCCTGTGATGTTGCCGTATGGCAATTTTCAAAGATATAGTAACTCGCTTACGCGATTTCCGTATGTAGATGCGCTGCAACGCAGCATCCTATTTCTGCAACAATTTTCCTTGAAGCATGAAATATTTATCTATGAAAAAAAGGCGTTTTCCCCTTCTTTTAACCGGTAGTCACAACAAAACAATCTTTGGCAAGGTCGGCTTATAACAAATATGTCGTTACGGATACTACGTAGTTTTCTATGAAATATGATGAAAACAACTTCAAAACTGACAATTTATGCGGGCTTTTTCTTACGTGGAAATACCCCGTTTTGCCTCTCAAAGCCGCATATTTCCTTAACTTGTCTGACATGATAAAATTGCAATCTGGTATGAAATTGGCCTGTGGCAACACTTTCTATCGCAATGCGGTAAAATAATTGCTTTGCGGAAATGACAAATTTGTTGATTCCGGTGCAAGAGAATCTGTCTTAAAAAAAGGGGAAATAAATGAAATGGCTACATGACCTCAAGCTGGCGACCAAGCTTGGCATGGCGTTTGCCGCCGTGCTGGTGCTGACTGTCTGCGTCGGCCTGCTGTCGATCGCGCAGCTGTCGCGCGTGAACCAGACCGCCAATGAACTGTCCAGCCGCTGGATGCCCAGCTTGCGCGTGGTGCAGGACCTGAAGTCCCAGGTCGCCCGCGTCCGCACCCGCGAGCTGCAGTACATCATCTCGACCGACCAGTCGGAGATGGACAAGTACGACAAGGTCATCGCAGCCGACCTGGTGGACCTGGCCAAGATGCAGGCCGAATACGTCAAGCTGATCAAGACCGACGAAGAAAAGGCCCTGTACAACGAATTCCTGTCGCAGTGGGACCGCTATATGGTGGAGGACGGCAAGATCCGCGCCGCCGCCCGCGCCAATGAGGACGCCCAGGCCAAGGCCCTGATCCGCGGCGAATCGAACAAGCTGATCGTGTCCCTGCGCGGCCAGATCGACAAGCTGGTCAAGCTGTACGGCGATGGCGGCATTGCCGCCGCCGCCGCCGGCGACGCCGTGTACGCTTCCTCGCGCGTGTGGATCTTCAGCCTGCTGGTGGGCAGCGTGCTGCTGGGCGCTCTGGGCGCCGTGCTGATCACCAACTGGCTGGTCAAGCGCCTCGGCGGCGAGCCCGACTATGCGGTGGAAGTGGCGGGCAAGATCGCCGCCGGCAATCTGGCCGTGCACGTGGAAACCCGTCCGGGCGACCGCAGCAGCCTGCTGTTCGCCATGAAATCCATGCGCGACAGCCTGGCCGAGATCGTCGGCCAGGTGCGCGCCGGCACCGACACCATCGCCAGCGCCTCCGACCAGATCGTGGCCGGCAACGTGGACCTGTCGGCCCGCACCGAGCAGCAGGCCAGCACGCTGGAAGAGACGGCCGCCTCGATGGAAGAGCTGACCTCGACCGTGAAGCAGAATTCGGCCAGCGCGCGCGAAGCCAACCAGCTGGCCATGTCGGCCTCCACCATCGCCCAGAAGGGCGGCCAGGTGGTGTCGCAGGTGGTCGATACCATGGGCAATATTAATGACTCGGCACGCAAGATCGTCGACATCATCGGCGTGATCGACGGCATCGCCTTCCAGACCAACATCCTGGCCCTGAACGCGGCCGTGGAAGCGGCCCGCGCGGGCGAGCAGGGCCGCGGCTTCGCCGTGGTGGCCACCGAGGTGCGCAACCTGGCCCAGCGCTCGGCAGCCGCCGCCAAGGAAATCAAGGAACTGATCAGCAATTCGGTGGAGCAGGTCGATGCGGGCAGCAAGCTGGTCAGCCAGGCCGGCGTGACCATGGAAGAAGTGGTGGTCAGCGTCAAGCGCGTGACCGACATCATGGGCGAGATCACCACCGCCGGTATGGAGCAGACGGCCGGCATCGAGCAGGTCAACCAGGCCATGGCCGGCATGGACGCGGTGACGCAGCAGAACGCCGCCCTGGTCGAGGAAGCCACCGCCGCCTCGCAAAGCATGCAGGAACAGGCCAGCGCCCTGGCGCAGCTGGTGGCCGTGTTCCAGCTGGAAGCGGCCGGCCATTTCGGCGCCCAGCTGCGCGCCGTGCCGGGCAAGGCCGTGACCGTGGCGACGGGCGCGCGTCCCGCGCCGGCGCAGAAGCGTCTGGCATAGTTGAATAAAATTCATCTACCAAAGCCGGCCTGGGCCGTAATGCCGTTCAGTTAAGACTGAACGGCATTATTACTTTTGGGGTTGTAAACGTCGCAGGAGACTGTTAACCTCCGGCGACAATGTTAGATGACGCCCTTCACTTTGTAGCGGAAATGCTGGAGGC
>Ga0213872_10000136_pt1 | contig 66682 bp, 45 predicted proteins | sample VelepicomBERX_R2_FD_160071 | JGI IMG/M metagenome (GOLD analysis project Ga0213872, IMG submission 160071) | Rhizosphere microbial communities from Vellozia epidendroides in rupestrian grasslands, the National Park of Serra do Cipo, Brazil - RX_R2 | ecosystem: Host-associated > Plants > Roots >... | reverse complement strand
CGCGCAAGTGGCTGCTCTGACCACCAACGACATCGTCGCCATCGAGACGGCCGACCTGGCAGCACTGAAGACGGCCACCATCGGCGCCATGTCGACCAGCCAGATCGCCGCTCTGACCACCGACGGCATCGGCGCTCTGACGACCGCCCAGGCTGGCGCACTGACGACCAATGAAATCGGCGCCCTGACCACCGACCAGGTCGTGGCCATGACTTCCGGCCAGTTCAGCGCCCTGAACACGGTGCAGTTCAACGCCCTGTCGACCAACGACATCGCTGCGATCGAAACCCGTGACGTGATCGGCCTGAAGACCTCGATCATCGCCACGCTGACCAGCAACCAGTTCAAGGCCCTGACCACCGACCAGGTGTCGAGCCTGACGACCGCCCAGATCGCTGCGATCTCGACCGGCAACATCAGCTCGCTGACCACCGACCAGATCGTCGCGCTGACCACCGGCCAGGCCAACGCCCTGACCAGCAGCCAGATCCAGGCCCTGGGCACCAGCCAGATCGCCGCCATGGAAACGGCCGACTTCTCCGCGCTGAAGACCAGCACGGTGGCCGCCCTGACCACGGCCGACGTCCAGGCCCTGACCACCGACCAGGTGGTGGCCCTGACCACGGCCCAGACCGCTGCTCTGACCACCGCCGAAGTGGCGGCCCTGACCACCAACGGCGTGGCCGCGATGGTAACGGCCGACTTCGTGGCCCTGAAGACGGCGTCGATCGGCGCCCTGTCCACCGGCCAGACGGTGGCGCTGACCACCGATCAGATGAGCTCGATGACCTCCTCGCAGGCCGGCGCCCTGAGCACGGCCAACGTGGCGGCCCTGACCACCGACCAGATCGTGGCCATGTCGTCCAAGCAGTTCGTGGCCTTCAGCACCACCCAGTTCGGCGCCCTGAGCACCAACGACGTGGCAGCGATCGAAACGGCTGACGTGGTTGGCCTGAAGACTTCGCTGATCGCCACCCTGAGCACCAGCCAGGTGTCGGCGCTGACCACCGACCAGCTGTCCAGCCTGACCACCAGCCAGGTGACGGCGCTGAGCACGGCCAGCGTGAACACCCTGAGCACCAACCAGGTGCAGGCGCTGAACACGGCCCAGGCTTCCGTGCTGGGTACGGCCCAGGCCCAGGCGCTGACCACCAATGCGGTGGCCGCCCTGACCACGGCTGACATCCAGGCGCTGAAGACCTCGGCCATCGCGGCCCTCAGCACCGGCCAGGTGGCGGCGCTGACGACCGACCAGATCGTGGCCATGGGTACCGGCCAGTTCGCTTCGCTGACCACGGCCCAGGTTGCCTCGCTGAGCACCAACCAGCTGCAGGCGATCGAGACCACCGATCTGCGCGCTCTGAAGACCTCGAACATCCAGGCCCTGAGCACGAACCAGATCGGCTCGCTGACGACCGACCAGATCCACTCGATGACCTCGACCCAGATCTGCGCCATCACCACGGCCCAGGTGCCAGGCCTGACCACCGACCAGATCAACGCGCTGCCGTCCCCACTGGGTACGCCTATCGTGCTGGATCTGAGCGGCCACGGCATCAACACCCTGAACATGTCGGCGGGCGTGCAGTTCGACCTGCTGGGCAATGGCCAGAAGACGGCCACCGGCTGGGTGGGCAGCGGCAACGGCCTGCTGGCCCTGGACCGCAACCACGACGGCATGATCAACGATGGTACTGAGCTGTTCGGCGCCGGCACCACCCTGGCCAACGGCCAGAAGGCCAAGTCCGGCTACGAAGCGATGGCTGAACTCGACACCAACGGCGACGGCGTCATCAACGCCAAGGATGCCGAGTTTGCCGACCTGCGCGTCTGGGTTGACGCCAACGGCGACGGCGTCAGCCAGCCGGACGAGCTGAAGACCCTGAGCCAGCTGGGCATCACGCAACTGGATCTGAACGCCAAGCAGAACGCCTCGGCCAACAACGGCAACATCATCGGCGCCACCTCGACCTTCGAGACCGCCGACGGCCAGAGCCACGAAGCGGCCGACGTCTGGTTCCAGATGGGTCAGACCTCGGGCGACCTGCGCGGCACGGTGGGCAGCCTGGTGCAGGCGATGGCTTCCTACGGCAACGCCAACTCCACCGCGGCCAACAACGCGCCTAAGCTGGACGTGACGGACAACAGCAGCACCAAGTCCAGCACGGTCTCGGCGATGGCTGCGGCGATGAGCCAGTTCGACGCCAATGGCAAGCCGCTGGGCCAGAGCTCGCTGAGCAGCGCTTCCGACGAGTCCCTGCGTCTGAAGGCCCTGCAGCACAGCGGCGTCAGCCACGGCTTCCTGGCGGCACCGAAGTAAGCGGGAACAGGGACCGGGCGACCGGTTCCTCCCAAGAGCGGCAAGACCAAGGTCTTGCCGCTTTTTTTACGCCCAAACAGCGGGGTGAAAGCCTTGCTGTTCCGCCGCCGGCGGGCGCGAGAAAAAGCGCCCGGAAGCGGCGCGGTGGGTTAGAATCGCATTCGGAATAGCGTGCGCTAAAGCAAGCTTTCCCTCATGCCCACAAGGTCGCATTTATCCTCTTACGATGCACGATAAATTCCCCCATACCGCGATCCAGTGTCTGACTGCCGTCGCGCAGCACCACGGCTTGCAAATCAATCCCGAGCGCCTGATCGACGACTACGCCCTGCGCGCGGAAGAACCGGGCAACGGCCTGCTGTTGCGTATCGCCGCCGATATCGGCTTGAAAGCCAAGGTCGACCAGCTGAGCTGGGAGCGCCTGATGGCCCAGGGCGGCGTCTTCCCCCTGCTGGCCCGCCTGAACGACGGCAATATGGTGATCGTCGTCGGCGTCAAGACGGACGAGGCGGGCTCCGGCCCCGGCCAGGTGGCCGTGCTCAATCCCGTCGCCGCCAACGCCGCCGTGACCATGGTCGAGCGCGCCGACTTCGAGCGCCGCTGGGGCGGCGAAGTAGTGTTCGTCAAACGCCAGCACAAGTTCAGCGACCCCAACCAGCCGTTCAGCCTGCGCTGGTTCATCCCCGAGATCCTCAAGCAGAAGGCGGCCTTCCGCGACATCTTCATCGCCGCCCTCGCCATGCAGCTCTTGGCCCTGGCCTCGCCCATCTTCTTCCAGCTGGTGATCGACAAGGTGCTGACCCACCAGAGCATCACCACCCTGTGGGTGCTGGCGGCCGGCATCGTCATGGCCCTGATCTTCGACGCCACCTTCGGCTTCCTGCGCCAGACCCTGACCCTGGCCGCCTCCAACAAGATCGACATGCGCCTGACCCGGCGCACCTTCAGCCACCTGCTGTCGCTGCCGATCGACTTCTTCGAGACCACCAGCGCCGGCGTGGTGACGCGCCACATGCAGCAGCTGGAAAAGATCCGCAGCTTCCTCACGGGCCGCCTGTTCTTCACGGCGCTGGACCTGATCTCGTTGCTGGTGTTCGTGCCCATCCTGTTCACCTACTCGCTCAAGCTGACCCTGATCGTGCTGCTGTTCGCCGGCCTGATCGGCGCGGTGGTGGTGACCATGGTGCCCACCTTCCAGCGCCGTCTGAACGCCCTGTATGCGGCCGAGGGCCAGCGCCAGGCCATGCTGGTGGAAGCCATCCACGGCATGCGCACGGTGAAGGCCCTGGCCATCGAGCCGGGCCAGCGCCGCGTGTGGGACCAGCGCTCGGCGGAAGCGATCACCATGCACTTCCGCGTGGGCCAGATCTCCATCGCCGGCAACGCCATCACCGACTTCCTCGGCAAGATGCTGCCCGTGACCCTGATCGTGCTGGGCGCGCAGGACGTGTTCGACCAGCAGCTGTCGGTGGGCGCCCTGATCGCCTTCCAGATGCTGGCCGGCCGCGTCACCGGCCCCCTGATCTCCATCGTCGGCCTGGTCAACGAGTACCAGGAAACGGCGCTGTCGGTGAAGATGCTGGGCGAGGTGATGAACCGCGCGCCGGAAGGCCGCGCCGGCGCCTCCGGCCTGCGTCCCGTGCTGCAGGGCGAGATCCGCTTCGACGACGTCACCTTCCGCTATCCGGGCGCCCAGGCCATGGCCCTGAACAAGGCCAGCTTCACCATCCAGCCGGGCACGGTGGTCGGCATCGTCGGCCGCAGCGGCTCGGGCAAGACCACCCTGACCAAGCTGATCCAGGGCCTGTATCCCGTACCGGAAGGCATCGTGCGCTTCGACGGCATCGACGCGCGCGAGATCGAGCTGTCCCACCTGCGGCGCCAGATCGGCGTCGTGCTGCAGGAGAATTTCCTCTTCCGCGGCACCGTGCGCGAGAACCTGTCCGTGGCCAAGCCGGACGCCACCTTTGAAGAAATCGTGGAAGCGGCGGCCGCCGCCGGCGCCGACGAGTTCATCGAGCGCCTGCCCATGGGCTACGACACCATGCTGGAGGAAAACGCCTCCAACCTGTCGGGCGGCCAGAAGCAGCGCCTGTCGATCGCCCGCACCCTGGTCAACAAGCCGCGCATCCTGATCCTCGACGAGGCCGCGTCCGCGCTGGACCCGGAGAGCGAGGCCATCTTCATCAACAACCTGTCGCGCATTGCCGTGGGCCGCACGGTGGTGATGATTTCGCACCGCCTGTCCACCCTGGTCAACGCCGACAAGATCATGGTCATGCAACAGGGCCGCCTGATGGACCAGGGCCGCCATGCCGAACTGCTTACCCGTAGCGATACTTACCAGCACTTATGGAACCAGCAAACAAGCCATCTCTGATCCGCAAAGGGCGCCGCGCCAGGGATGAGACGGAAATCGACTTCCTGCCCGACGCCGACGCCATCGAACGGGGTCCGCTGCCCCGCTTCGTGCGCCTGACCCTGCACGTGCTGCTGGCGGCCTTCGTCACCTTCATCATCTGGGCCAGCCTGTCCACGGTGGAGAAGATCGTCATCGCCAAGGGCCGCCTGGTCAGCCCGCAGGGCAATATCGTCATGCAGCCGCTGGAGACCTCGATCATCCAGAAGATCAATGTCCAGGTGGGCCAGGTGGTGCACAAGGGCCAGGTGCTGGCCACGCTGGATCCGACCTTCACCCAGGCCGACGAGGCCCAGCTGCGCACCCGCCTGCAGTCGCTGGACACGCAGACGGCGGGCCTGCGCGCCGAGCTGGAAGGCAAGCGGGCGGCCGGCACGGGCGCCGGCCACGGCGACGCCGACACCATCCTGCAGTCGCAGCTGTCGAACGAGCGCCAGGCCAACTATGAGGCGCAGAGGCAGAAGATGGACGAGAACATCGCCCGCCTGCAGGCCAGCCTGGAAACGAACAAGCGCGACCAGGTGATCCTGGCCCAGCGCGTGAAGTCGCTGCGCGAAGTGGAAGCCATGCAGGAGCAGCTGATGGCCGAGCAGTTCGGCGCCAGGATGCACCTGCTGGAAGCGCGCGACCGCCGCCTCGAAGTGGAACGCGACATGATCCTGCAGCACAACAAGCAGCAGGAGATGGAGCGCGAGCTGGCCTCGGCCCAGGCCGAGCGGGCCGCCTTCGGCAAGGGCTGGCGGCAAAAGATGCTGGAAGACCTGCTGGCCGCCAGCCGCGACCGCGACGGCATCGCCGAGCAGCTGGCCAAGGCCGACAAGCGCCACCAGCTGGTGCAGATGGTGGCCCCGGCCGACGGCGTCGTGCTGGAGATCGCCAAGCTGTCCGTGGGCTCCGTCGTGCGCGAGGCGGAACCGCTGATCACCCTGGTGCCCCTGAGCGCCCAGCTGGAAGCGGAAGTGCAGATCGACGCGCTGGACATTGGCTACATCAAGAAGAACGACAAGGCCCACGTCAAGGTCGACACCTTCAACTTCCAGCAGCACGGCATGCTGGAGGGGAATGTGCGCAGCATCAGCCAGGACGCCTTCCGCCGCGAAGCCAACAGCCAGCAGGGCATGGACGCCTACTACATCGCCTACGTCAACTACGGCAACACCAAGCTGAAGAAGCTGACCCCGGGCGCCCAGCTGCTGCCGGGCATGACCGTGTCGGCCGAGATCGTGGTGGGCAAGCGCACCGTGATGTCTTACCTGCTGTGGCCGCTGACCAAGGCCGTCAACGAGTCGATCCGCGAACCATGAGCACGCCCGCCGAAGACCGCTCGGCCCTGCCGTATTACGCCGACAACCCCTTCAACGAGCATGAAAAACCTGCCGTGCAAAGCGATCTGCGCATCGCTTTCATCGGCAATAGCCTGACCCTGCACGATCCCATGGCGGAAATCGGCTGGAGCCACCGCCATGGCATGGCGGCCAGCGCGCCCGGCCTCGACTACGCCCACGCCCTGCTGCAGCGCCTGCGCCTGGCGCCGGCGCAGGCCTATATCCGCAATTTCTATCCCTTTGAATCGGACTTGTCGGTGGCGCCCGGCCACCTGGCCACCCTGCAGGACCTGTGGCGGCAGCACCCGCCCGTGACGGTGATCCAGCTGGGCGACAATGTGGGCAACCAGGAGCAGCTGAACGCCTTCGCCCACAATCTGCAATTGCTGACGGCGGCTGCTGTGCAGGCTTCGCCCCATGTCTTCCTGGCGTCCACCTGGTGGCAGTCGCCGCCCAAGGATTATGTGATCGAGCGCATCTGCCAGCTGTACGGTGCGAACTATGTCTTCATCGGCGACCTGTTCAACCACCCGGAAAACAGCGACCGCCGCCACATCACTTACGCCCACGGCGGCGTGGAAGCCCATCCCAAGGACTGGGGCATGGACCAGATCGCGGAACGCCTGTTCCGCGCCATCATCAACCGCCTGCTGCCGGGACACCCGGCAGCCTGAGCGGCTTAAGCGGCCTTACTGCATCAGCGCGGCGATGACGGCGTCGACGTTGTCGCTGCTGACCGGCGTGCGCAGCAGCTCGCGGTTGGCGAGGATGGCCTGGTCGCTCACGCGGCTGTAGTCGAGCTTGAGCATCTTTTCGATCACCTCCGGCTCGAAGCGGTATTTCAGCACCCTGGCCGGATTGCCGCCCGCGATGGCGTAGGGTGGAATGTCGCGCGCGATGATGCTGCCGGCGGCGATCACGGCGCCCTGGCCCACCGTCACGCCGGAGAGGAAGGTGCAGTTGTTGCCGACCCAGACATCGTCGCCGATCACGATCGGCCCCTTGGACACCGCCTCCAGCTGGGCGAAATACTTGGTCTGGAAGGGGAAGGTCGACACGCCGTCATAGGCATGGTTGCCGCCCAGCAGGAACTTGGCCCCGTCGGCGATCGAGCAGAAGTGGCCGATGCTGAGCTTTTCGCCCGGCGCGCCGAAGGTCCACAGGGTGATGCCGCCATAGCTGCGGCGGCCCGCCGTCAGCTTGCTGAAGTCGAAGATGCCGTGCGCCCGCACCAGGTTGATTTCGTTGTGCGGATTGAGGGCGCGCCATTGCTCGCCCAGCTGGGTCTGGTAGGCCTCCATTTTCGCTTCCTGCGCCGCCGCCTCGGACAGCGCGGGCCGCAGCGGCACGTCGCAGGTATGCTCCGCTACCGCCTCGTAGAAGTAGTCGTCGTGCACATAGTCCTGCATGTAGCGGTAGAAGCCCGTCTTCTGGTAGGCGTTCTTCGGATCGAAATAGTAGGGAATGATGTGGTTGACCAGCAGCGAGCGCTTTTCAAACTCGTACTGCGCGCGCGCGATCTTGCCCGCGTTGACATAGGGTTTCAGCAGGCTCAGGTAGTTCTGGCCGAAGACCTCGGCGATGTTGTAGCCGCCCTTCTTGTAATTGCCCTTGTTGGGAATCGCCAGGCCGGTGAAATAGCGGTCGTACATGACGATGGCGCGCTTGCCCATGGCCAGCAGGCGCAGCACGACGTCCGTCTGCACCAGGCGCAGGTGGGCGTTGCGGGCGAAGTCGGTCATGGCCAGGAATTCATCGCGCCACATGCCGAAGCCGCCGATCCAGGTCGAGATATACGACACGCGCGCCAGGAACTCGGTCATATTGTTCATGACTTCGAGCTGGTTGCCGCGCGCGTGGTTGCCGTTGGTGAAGAACAGCACGGGCTTTTCCGCCGCCGTGGCGCTGATCACTTTCAGGATCTCGGTCAGCGAACCCGGATTGACCATCAGGTTATCGTTGTGCAGCTTGAGGTACCTGGCCCGTCCCTGCTGCATGACGAATTCAAAGTTCAGGTCGGGCGAAATGGTTTCCGCATGCCGGTGGTACTGAATCTTGTCGGGATAAGCCTGCTGGAAGCGGCGCGCCACCGCTTCCGTCTCGTCTTCCGAGGTGTTGTCGGCGATGACGATCTCGATCTCATTGCCGTTGCAGAAGGCATCCTGGGCGACGATGCTGTCCAGCGTCTGCTGCAGGTAGGGCGCGCGGTTATAGGTGGGGATGCAGATCGAGAGGACGAATGCGCTGGATTCCATGGGCGGGCTTCAGAAAATTAGGTACGGGCCCAGCGGCGCAGCTGTTCGGCGTGCTGTTCCGGATGCAGGAAGAAGTAATTGGTCGGGATGGTGTTCTCGTCCATGGCGCCGAACTCCACCAGGCGTCCGCCCTCGGCCGTGTACACGCGGTAGCCGACGGCGCGGAACAGGGCGAAGATTTCGTTCGGGTTGTAGTTGAACTTGGCCGACCACTTGCGCAGGATTTCCGACAGCACGATGGGCTTGTCGCGCTTGATGGTCTCGATGCCGCCCTTGAACACCAGCAGCTCGGCGCCTTCCACGTCGCACTTGATGAAGTCGACGCGGGTGCCCGTTTCGGCCGTGTAGGCGTCCAGGGTGCGCACTTCGCACTGGGCCGTGCGCACGTCGCTGCGGCCCGTCAGGTTGACGGCCGAGGCGTTGCCCGAGCCTTCAGGCGGATAGTAGAAGGTGAACTCGCCCGCCTGTTCCGACAGGCCGAAATTGTGCGGCTTGATATTGGCGCTGGCGTTCAGCGCCAGGTTGGTCATCAGGTGGCCGTAGGTGGTGGGGATCGGCTCGAAGGCGTACACCGTCGTCGCGCGGCGCGAGGCGGCGATGTTCAGCGCGTACCAGCCGATGTTGGCGCCGATGTCGAAGAAGTTGTCGCCGTCGGCCACCAGGTTTTCCATCATGGTCGCTTCTTCTTTTTCGTAGTCGAAGAAGTTCAGCGTTTCCATCGGCGCCACGCGGTAGTCGCCCGGCGTGCAGGCGATGCGGATACCGCGGTCGCGCGAGGTCATGATCACCTTGCCGTCCTCGATCTCGATCTTGCGCACATTGGTCTGGCCGATGTAGCGCGCATAGTCGAAGAACACGGCGTGGTGCGCTTCATACATGGTCTTGATGAAGGTCGGCTTGTCGATGACGCCCTGCTGGAACTGGTCCTGGGTCTGTTGGATGGAAATCATGTCGGCACTTTCGAAAGGTTCAGGACAGGGCGGCATGCCAGCCGTTCAGCTGCAGGCCCATGGTCTCGCGCAGATAGTCCTGGCTACCGGCGCTGCTGATGAAGGCGTTCGGGATGGCGATGCGCTTGACGGCCGGCAGCTGCGCCAGCGCGCCGGCGGACAGCAGGTCGTGCAGGCGCTCCAGCACGGCCGAGCCGAAGCCGCCGTTGGCCTGGTGCTCTTCCAGCGTGGCGATCCGCGTGTAGCGGGCGGCCAGCGCGGCCAGCTGCGGCGTGTCGATCGGATTGACGAAGGGGAAGCTGTACAGGTCGATGTGCGGCGCGTGCTGCTCAAGATAGCGGGCCGCGTAGCCGACCATGTCGCCGGTGGCGAAGACGGCCGCGTTGGCTGCGCCGCCGGCCGCGACGCGCACCGGTACGATGCCGCCCAGGCTCAGGGCGGGCGGCTGGGCGTGCAGGCGCGGCTCGCCGGCCTTGTTCAGGCGCATATAGCAGGGACCGCGGTGCTGGGCGATGAAGGCCGTCATGGCGTCCACTTCGGACGGGTCGCCGGGCGCCGTCACCACCATGCCGGGGATGGTGCGCAGCATGCCGATTTCCTCGGTGGTGTGGTGCGAGGTGCTCAGCGGGCCGTAGGCATAGCCGCCGCCGACGGCGATGATCTTCACGTTCGCCTCGTGGTAGGCCACGTCGTAGCGGATCTGCTCCATCGCGCGCAAGGTGGGGAAGTTGCCGATCGAGTAGCAGAAGACGGTATAGCCTTCCATGCTCAGGCCCACCGCCAGGCCCACCATATTCTGCTCGGCGATGCCGACGTTGATGAAGCGGTCGGGGAAGGCTTCGGCGAACGGCTCCAGCACCGAGTAGCCCAGGTCGCCGCACAGCAGGAAGATGCGCTCGTCCTGGCGCGCCTGCTCCATCAGGGTCTTGATAAAGCTGTTTCTCATTTCTGGTCCTCGTTCTGCAGCTCGGCGCTGGCGGCGGCGAATTGCGCGGCGTCCGGCGACTTGTAGTGCCAGGCCAGCTGGTGTTCCATGAAGCTCACGCCTTTGCCCTTGACGGTGTGGGCGATGACCACGCGCGGCTTGCCGCTGCGGCCGGACTTGTCCAGCGCCGTGGCCAGGGCCGCGTGGTCGTGGCCGTCCACTTCCAGCGTCTCCCAGCCGAAGGCGCGGAACTTGTCCGCCAGCGGATCGAGGTTGAGCACTTCGGCCGTGCTGCCGAAGCTCTGGATCTTGTTGTAGTCGACCACCAGGGTCAGGTTGTCCAGCTTGTGATGGGGCGCGAACAGGATCGCTTCCCAGTTCGAGCCTTCATCCAGCTCGCCGTCGCTGACGATGGCGTAGGTATGCCAGTCCGCCTTGCGGCGCTTGCCGGCCAGGGCCACGCCGGCGGCCACGGACAGCGCGTGCCCCAGGCTGCCCGTCGACAGTTCCACGCCCGGCACCTTGTGGTTGACGTGGGAGGTGAAGTAGCTGCCGTTGTCGGTGAAGGTGTCCAGCTCGGAGCGGGGATAGAAGCCCGTTTCGGCCAGCACGGCGTACAGCGCGGTGCAGGCGTGGCCCTTGCTGTAGAACAGGCGGTCGCGCCGGGGCGCTTTCGGCTGCGCCGGATCGAATGTCAGGACGCCGCCGTACAGCACGGCCAGCACGTCGGCCACGGAGAAGGCGCCGCCCAGGTGGGAGGCCCGCTTGGTGTGGCACATGTGCAGGCATTGCAGGCGAATGCGGCGCGCCAGGTCAATGGTGGAATCGGTCATCACAAATAGCTTTCTATGGTGCGGCGGAAGCCGTCGGCGACGGAGGTGCTTGGCGTCCAGCCCAGGGCCCTGGCCTTGGCGATGTCCGGCGCGCCGCGCTGCACGGCGCTGGCCATGTAGTTGTCGCCTTGCTGGCGTTCGACGAAGCTGACGGTCAGGCCTTTTTCCGGGTACATGCCGACCAGCAGCTGGCCCAGGCCGCGCATGCTGATTTCGCCGTCCGGATTGCCGATGTTGTAGGACTGGCCGTTCTCGCCGTCCAGCAGCACTTTCCAGAAGCCCGCCACGGCGTCGGCCGAGTAGCAGAAGGAGCGCGTGGCCAGGCCGTCACTTTTCAGCGCGATCGGCTCGTTGCGCAGGATGCAGGCGACGAAGTCGGCGTACACGCGGCCGTCGTCCAGCTGCATGCGCGGGCCGTAGGTATGGAAGGGACGCACGATCCTGGCCGGCACGCCGTACTGGTGGTGCCAGGAGACGCACATATTCTCGCCCATGCGCTTGCTCTCCGCGTAGCAGGCGCGCACGGAAGTCGGATCGACCATGCCGTAGTCGCCTTCGGCGGTGGGCACCTTGCTGGCCGCGCCATACACTTCGCTGCTGCTGAAGTAGAGGAAGCCCTTGCTGTTGCTGGCGCGCGCCAGTTCCAGCAGGGCCGCCGTGCCCAGCGTGTTGGCGCTGAGGGTGCCGACCGGGTCGCTGGAATAGTATTTCGGGCTGGCCTGGCTGGCGGCGTGGATGATGAAGTCCGGCTTTTCAGCCAGCGTGAAAGGCTGGCTGATGTCCTGTTCGATGCACACCAGGTCGGCGCGGCCGCCGTGCTGCAAATGGTGGGCGTAGCGGCGTTCGAAGCCGGCGCGGTTGCGCACCATGGCCAGCACGCGTATGCCCAGCTGGCGCGTCTCGTTCAGGTAGAGCATGGTCTCGACCATGTAGGACGGCAGGAAGCCCGACGCGCCCGTGATGCAGACGGTCTGGCCGGCCAGCCGGTCCCAGTCCAGGCCCGGCGTGGCCGCGATGGCGGCCATGTCGGCGGTTTCGATGGGGTGGCGCTGTGCTTGGGTCATGATGCGGTCAGAAGCCGACGCCGAAGAATTCTTCCAGCTTGGTGATGGTGAAGTCCAGCATCTCGCGGGTCAGGCCGGGGAAGACGCCGATCCAGAAGGTGTCGTTCATCACACGGTCGGTGTTGGTCAGCTCGCCGGAGACGCGGTAGTTACGGCCCATCATGTAAGGCTGGCGGGTCAGGTTGCCGGCGAACAGCAGGCGGGTGCCGATCTTGTGCTGGTCCAGGTAGGTCAGCAGGTCCACGCGCGACACGTTCGCTTCTGGCTTCAGGGTCATGGGGAAGCCGAACCACGACGGGTCGGAATGCTCGGTCGCTTCCGGCAGGATGAGGAATTCGGCGCAGGACTGCAGGCGCTCCTTCAGGTAGGCGAAGTTGTCCTTGCGCGCCTGGATGAAGCCCGGCGCGCGGTCGATCTGGGCCAGGCCGCAGGCCGCCTGCATGTCGGTGATCTTCAGGTTGTAGCCCAAGTGGCTGTAGGTGTACTTGTGGTCGTAGCCCATCGGCAGGGTGCCCAGGCACTGGCAGAAGCGCTTGCCGCAGGTGTTGTCCTTACCCGGCGCGCAGTAGCAGTCGCGGCCCCAGTCGCGGAAGGATTCGGCGATCATCTTCAGTTCCGCGTTGTTGGTGAACACGGCGCCGCCCTCGCCCATGGTGATGTGGTGCGCGGGGTAGAAGGACATGGTGCCGATGTCGCCGAAGGTGCCCACCATCTTGCCGTGGTAGGTCGAGCCCAGGGCGTCGCAGCAGTCTTCGATCAGCCACAGGTTGTGCTTCTTGCAGATGGCGGTGATCACGTCCAGGTTGTACGGATTGCCCAGGGTGTGGGCCAGCATGATGGCCTTGGTCTTGGGCGAGATGGCCGCTTCCAGCTTGGTGACGTCGATGTTGTAGGTGCCCAACTCCACGTCGACGAAGACGGGAATGGCGCCGAACTGGATGATGGGGTTGACGGTGGTGGGGAAGCCCGCCGCCACGCCGATCACTTCATCGCCCTGCTGGATGGCGCGCGCGCCCAGCTTGGGCGAAGTCAGCGTGTTGAAGGCCACCAGGTTGGCCGAGGAACCGGAGTTCACGGTGATCAGGAAGTCGACGCCGATCAGCTTGGCCAGCCTGGCCTCGAACTGGTCGTTGAAGCGGCCCGTGGTCAGCCAGGCGTCGAGCGAGGCTTCCACCATCAGCTCCATCTCGGGCGCGCCCACCACTTTGCCGGCGGGCGGAATCACGGTCACGCCGGGCTCGAAGGGGCGCGGTTGGCTGGCCAGGGCGCCGTATTCGCCCACCAGCTTGATGATCTGCTCGCGCAGTTGTTCCTTGCTTTGTGCTTCACTCATGATTGCGGCCTTACTTGATGATGTCGGTGTGTTGATAAGCGTCGATCTGCGCCAGGGTCACGGCGCGCATGTCCGTGCCGGACATTTGCGCGCGGTGCCAGGCCACGATCTGGTCGATGGTGTGGCCCAGGTTCCAGCGCGGCTGCCAGTGCAGGCGGGCGCGCGCCTTGGAGCAGTCCAGTTTCAGGTAGTGCGCCTCGTGCGGCTGCGGCGCGCTGTCCAGTTCCCAGCTGGCGCCCTCGCCCCAGCTTTCGCACAGGCGGTTGATGATCCATTCCACCGGGCGGGCGTCGATGTCGTGCGGGCCGAAGTTGAAGCCTTCGGCGAACGCGGGGCCGTGCTGGTACAGGTGCTCGGCCAGGGTCAGGTAGCCCGACAGCGGTTCCAGCACGTGCTGCCAGGGGCGGATCGCATGCGGGCTGCGAATGCGCACCGGCTTGCCGGCGGCGATGGCGCGCACCATGTCGGGGATCAGACGGTCTTCCGCCCAGTCGCCGCCGCCGATCACATTGCCGGCGCGGCCCGAGGCCAGCGCCACGCCATGCCCGGCGTATTTTTCAGGATTGAAGAAGGAGGAGCGGTAGCCCGATGTCACCAGCTCGGCGCAGGCCTTGCTGTTGCTGTAGGGGTCGTAGCCGCCGAAGGCTTCGTTCTCGCGGTAGCCCCAGGCCCACTCCTTGTTTTCGTAGCACTTGTCGCTGGTGACGTTGACCACGGCCTTGACGCCGGGCGTATTGCGCACGGCCTCGAAGAAATTCACCAGGCCCATGACGTTGGTGGCGTAGGTCTCGACCGGATTCGCATACGAATAGCGCACCAGGGCCTGGGCCGCCATGTGGATGACGATCTCCGGCCGGGCGGCCTGCATGGCCGCGCGCAGGGCTTGCGCGTCACGGATATCGCCGATGACGGAGGTCATGCCCTGGGCCACGCCGGCCACCTCGAACAGGGCCGGCTTGCTGGGCGCGGGCAGGGCGAAGCCGGTGACTTCGGCGCCCATCTGCTGCAGCCAAAGACTGAGCCAGCTGCCTTTGAAACCGGTGTGCCCGGTCAGGAAAACGCGTTTACCCTGCCAGAACGACGGCTTCATGGCCAGAGCTTCCACGGCGCCTTGCCGCTGTCCCACAGCTCTTCCAGCAGGACTTTGTCGCGCAGGGTGTCCATCGGCTGCCAGAAGCCCTTGTGCAGCCAGGCGTCCAGCTGGCCGTCGGCGGCCAGCTTTTCCAGCGGCGCTTTTTCCCAGATGGTGCTGTCTTCTTCGATCAGGTCGATCACCTTCGGCGACAGCACGAAGTAGCCGCCGTTGATCCAGTTGCCGTCGCCCTGTGGCTTCTCCTTGAAGCTCATGATGCGCTGGCCGTCCATGTCGATGGCGCCAAAGCGGCCCGGCGGCTGCACGGCCGTCATGGTGGCCAGCTTGCCGTGCTCCTTGTGGAATTTGATGGAGGCGCCGATGTCGACGTCGGACACGCCGTCGCCGTAGGTGAAGCAGAAGGCTTCGTCGTTTTCGATGTGCTGGCGCACGCGCTTCAGGCGGCCGCCCGTCATGGTGTCGGCGCCGGTGTCGACCAGGGTGACTTTCCACGGTTCGGCGTGGCGCTCGTGCACTTCCATCGAGTTTTTCTGCAGGTCGAAGGTGACGTCCGAGGTGTGCAGGAAGTAGTTGGCGAAGAATTCCTTGATCACGTAACCCTTGTAGCCGCAGCAGATGACGAAGTCGTTGATGCCGTGGGCCGAGTAGGTCTTCAGGATGTGCCACAGAATGGGCTTGCCACCGATTTCCACCATGGGCTTGGGTTTGACAGTGGTTTCTTCGCTGAGCCGCGTACCGAGTCCGCCTGCCAAAATAACTGCTTTCATGCTATCCCCGAGAGTTGTATGAATATCGGTCATTGTCGGTTACATCCGTTGTATTTTAAACGAAAAGCAGGGGCAAATTGGCCCTTCAGCCTGCCATATGGGGGTTTTCTGCAAAGAAATTTTTTAGAGTGTGGACGAATCGGCAAGCAGGAGCTGGTAGCCGTCGCGCAGGGTCTGCGCCACGCGCTCGCCCAGGGCCTTGTCGCCGGCCGCCAGGGCCGGATGGTGCTCGGCCGCCAGCGTGGCCAGGGTGGTGAGACTGGCGGCCAGCAGGGCCTTGAACGGGGCCGGATCGGGCAGGAAGTGCTGGCGCGTATGGCTGTCGAGCAGCAGCTGCAGGCGTTCCAGCAGGGGCAGCAGCAGTAGCCGGGCGGCTTCCTGCGGCGTGGCGTCCGGCCGGGCCGCCGGGAGCGCGGGCTGATAGCTGGACAGGGCTTGCGGCAGGTAGACGCAGGCGTGTCCGGCCAGCGCCGCCAGCGCCGTGGCCAGGCCGCCCAGGGCGTGGTAGCGGCGGCCCTGGTAGTGGCCGAAGCTCTGGCCCAAACCGGCGCGCCGCAGCAGCATGCCGGCCGGCTGGGACAGCGCGCCGGCCGCGCCCTCGCTGCGCAGCAGGGCCGCCGCCAGCGAGGCGCCCTGCACCGCCGTTTCGGTTGGCAGCAGGGGCAGGCCGGGCAGCGGCGCGCCGTCGGCGGCCAGCGGCTGGCGCCAGCAGGCCACCAGTCCCACTGCGGGGAAGTGCTGGTAAAAATGCATCATGCGCTGGATATTGTCCGGCTGCAGCAGGTCGCCGGCCGGCGCGACGGCGATGTATTCGCCCAGCGCCAGGGTCAGGCAGTGGTCCAGATGGGCTTCCGCCGCCAGTCCCGGTGCGCGGCTGTAGCGCAGACGGGGATGTCGGCGCAAAAGGCGGGCCAGCGGGCGGGACGCGCCGCCGCTGTCGCTGACGATGATTTCGCAGTGGCCGTAGTCCTGGGCCAGGGCGCTGTGCACGGTGCGCAGCAGGGCTTCGTTGCTGTCGGCCGCGCTGGCGGGGATCAGCAGGCTGACCAGGGGCAGGCCCGCTGCCGCTTCCGTTTCTGCCCCCGTTTTCTGCGCGGCGCCGGCCAGCAGGGCGCCGCGCGCCACCTGGCGGTACAGCTGCTCCAGATGGCGCACCTGGCGCGGCGTGTCGAACAGGGGCAGGCGCAGGCGCTCGCGGGCCAGACGGCGGCGCAGGCGCGCCAGCGTAGTTGGGCGGGTGGCGAGACGCACCGCCAGGTCTTCATACTTTTGCGCCGAATCCGTCACCAGCTCGGGCAGGCCGGCCGCGTGCAGCAGGCCGCCGCCCTGGCGCGCCGCGTAGCTGCCGCCGGCGCGGCTCAGCAGCGGCAGGCCGGCCCACAGGGCGTCGGCGCTGCGGACGGCGTCGCCGCAGGGATAGGTGTCCAGGGCCAGATCGGCCAGCTGGTGGCGGGCCAGCTGTTCGGCGTCGGTTGCGGCCGGGGCGAAGATCAGGCGCGCGCTGGCCACGCCGTGGCGCAGGGCTTCCACCCGCAGATTGTCGCTCATGGCGGGGTGGCCGGCCGCCAGCCAAAGCACGCTGTCCGGCACGCGCTGCAGGATGCGCATCCAGCCCGCGAACTGGGCCGGGGCGATGCGCCCTTCGCCGTGGAAGCAGCAGAAGACGAAGCCCTGCTGCGGCAGCCCGCATTCGGCGCGCGTGGGAGCGGGCGCGATGGCGCGGCGGCGGTCGTGCAGGTGGCAGCTTTCCGGCAGGTAGAGCGGGCGCTCGCTGAAGTGGGGCAGCAGGTCCGGCGGCAGGACGAAGGCGTCGGCCAGCACATGGTCGATGGCGGGCATGCCGCTGCTGCCGGGCCAGGCGGGCCAGCCGATTTGCACGGGAGCCGGCTTGTGCGCCACGATGCCGGGCCGGGCGTCCGCGCTCCAGCCGCACAGGTCGATGAGGATGTCGATTTCGTGGGCACGGATGGTCTGCGCCGCCTGCAGGTCGCTCATGCCGTCGAGCGCGATGTGGTGGTCCAGGTCCTGCAGCACGCGGCCCCGCCGCGGATCGGGCTCGCCGTTACTCCAGCTGAAGCCGTAGACCTCGGCCACATCGCGGTCGTGCAGCGCATAGACTTCGGCCGCCAGCGGCGCGCTGCCGAAATCGGCCGCCAGATAGGCGATGCGCAGGCGGCGGTGCACATAGCCGTGCTGGTCGGACAGGGGCGTACGCGCGCCCAGTGCGGCGGCGTGCTGGCGGGCCGTGGCCAGCTGGGCGGCGGGATTGTCGTGCAGGCGCAGGCCCGCTTCGGGCGAGGCGCTGTCGGCCAGCGCGGCGGCGTCCAGTCCGGGCAGGGGCGCGTTGACGGGCCAGACGCAGTGCTGCTGGCGCTGTTCGATCCAGCGCGCGGCGACGCCCGGCTGGCGCGGCGACAGCAGCAGGCTGTGGGCGCAGGCTTCCTCGGCCACGCCGTGCTGGTGCAGCGAGGCGGCCACGCGGCCGATGTGATTGAGAAGGCGGATCTGCTGCGGCCTGCTGGCCGGCTGCTCGGGATCGAGGCGGGCCAGGGCGGCCTGCCAGGTGGCCAGCGCCGCTTCGGGACGGCCCAGCTTTTCCTGCACGTCGCCCAGGGCCAGGCGGGCGTCGAGAAAATCGGGTTTCAGGGTGAGCGCCGCGCGCAGCGACTGCTCCGCCTCCTGCGGCGAAGCGGACTGCATCTGCAGCACGCCCAGGTTGTACCAGACGGCGTACAGCAGGGGCGAATCGGTGCAGCGCAGCCACAGGTGATACAGCTCGGCGGCCTGTCCGCCCTGCCCCGCCTTGTCCAGCTGTCCGGCCAGGCCGACCAGTTCGACCACGGGCAGGGCGCCCCGTTTGGCCAGGGCAAAGGCCAGCGCCGCCGCCTGCCGCCAGTCGCTGGCGGCCAGCGCGCGGTTCAGCTCCTGTAACTGCGCGTCATTGTCAGGGAAGCTGGCAGTCATGGCGGCGCCATTGCGGCCTCATGGTGCGCCGGAATCGGGAGGCAGGTCCCAGCCGGCCATCACCTCGGCCGGATAGCCGCGGCGGAAGTGGGTGGTCCAGGGATAGGCCGGACGGTCGGTGCCGTCCTTGAGGCGGATCTTGCGCGTGTCGCAGATGTACTTGGACGGGCTGCCGCCAACCACGGTGTCGGGCGCCACGTCCTTGCCCACCATGCTGTGCGCGGCCACCAGCGAGCAGCGGCCCACCTTCACGCCCGGCAGCACCACGCTCATGGTGGCGACGGCGGCGTAGTCGCCGATCTCGCAGCCCAGCAGCACTTCGCTGGGCGGGTGCGGGTCGTTGGTCAGCACGACGTAGGGGAATATCCAGACGAAGTTGCCGACGGTGGACATCTTGCCGATGTGGACGTTCGAATGGAAGCGCACGTAGTCGCCGATGGTGCAGTCGCCCTGGATGTCGCTCAGGGTGCCGATCTGCAGATTCAGGCCGGCCACGGTGTTTTCGCGCACGGTGACGCGGTGGCCCGTCACCAGCCCGTCGCCGAAGCGGGAGCCGGTGTAGAACACGGAGTGCGAACGGATGCGCGCGCGGGCGCCGATCCGCAGCGGCTGGCCCTTGGCCAGCGGGGTGGGATAACCCAGTTCGCAGAAGCCGTCGATCACGCTGTCGTCGCCGATCTCCACCTCGTCGTGGATGATGGTGAAGGGGCCGACGCTGACATCCTTGCCCAGCCTGGCCTTGGGAGAAACAATCGCGCTTGGGTGGATCATGCTTGCTCCATGATTGGTTGGGTGGATCAGGCGCGCAGGATGGCGCGCACCGCTTGCGCCACTTCGAGCGCCTGCTGCTCGCTCATGGTGGGACCCATCGGCAGGCTCAGGACCTCGCGGTGGATCGCTTCCGAGATGGGGAAGTCGCCCTGCTTGTAGCCCATGTGGGCGTAGGCCGGCTGCAGATGGGGCGGCACCGGATAATGGACGATGGTGCCGATGCCCTGCTCCGCCAGCGCCTTGGCCAGCGCGTCGCGCTGGGCGTGGCGCACCACGTACAGATGCCACACCGGCTCGGCCCAGGAAGGCACGTGCGGCAGGGTCAGGCCGGGGATGCCGGCCAGTTCGCGGTCGTAGACGGCGGCGATGGCGCGGCGCCGGGCGTTGCCTTCATCGAGGGTCTTGAGCTTCACGTCCAGCAGGGCCGACTGCATTTCGTCCAGGCGCGAGTTGAAGCCCGCCACGTCGTTGTAGTACTTCACCTTGGAGCCGTAGTTGCGGTAGGTGCGCACGGCGTCGGCCAGCGCGTCGTCGCTGGTGGTGACGGCGCCGCCGTCGCCCAGGGCGCCCAGGTTCTTGCCGGGATAGAAGCTGAAGGCCGCCGCGTCGCCCAGCTGGCCGGCGACCCCGCCGTGGCAGCGGGCGCCGTGGGCCTGGGCCGAATCCTCGATCACTTTCAGATTGTGCTTTCTGGCGAGGGCCATGATGGCCGGCATGTCGGCCGGCTGGCCGTACAGGTGCACGGGCATGATGGCCTTCGTGCGCGGGGTGATGGCCGCTTCGATCCTGGCCGGGTCGATGTTGTAGGTCGCTTCCACCGGCTCCACCGGCACCGGTGTGGCGCCGCAGTGGCTGACCGCCAGCCAGGTGGCGATGAAGGTGTTGGAGGGGACGATCACTTCGTCGCCGGGGCCGATGCCGTAGCCCTTCAGGATCAGGAAGATGGCGTCCAGGCCGTTGGCCACGCCCATGGCGTGGGTGGCGCCGCAGTAGGCGGCGAAGTTCTTTTCAAAGCTGGCCGTCTCGCCGCCCAGGATGTACCAGCCGGAATGGAGCACGCGCTTGAAGGCGGCTTCCAGTTCGTCGGCCTGCGACAGGTTGATGGCTTTGAGGTCGAGGAAAGGTACGCTCATGACTGCTTCCGTTGGTTGTGGTGTTCGTGTGCCGCCGCCTTGAACTCATCGTAGTCGTGATAATAGTCCTTGGGGTCGTAGCGGGTCGAGGCCAGCACCATGCAGACGGCGCCGGAGGAGAAGTTCTCCACCTCGCGCCACATCATGCCCGGCACGTAGAGGCCGTAGTAGGAACGGTTCAGCTGAATCTTCTTGCGGCCGTAGCCGTCGTCGACGATCACGTCGAAGCTGCCCGACATGGCCACGAACAGCTGCTGCAGCTCGATGTGGCCGTGGCCGGCGCGCGCCGAGCCGCCCGGCACGTCGTACAGGTAGTAGACGCGCTTGATGTCGAACGGGATGTGGATGCCGCCTTCGATCACCGACAGATTGCCGCGCACGTCGTGGTGCGGCGGCAGGTCGATCAATTTGCATTGGTCCAGCAGTGACATGGGGTCTCCGTGCGTGGTTATTGGGGCGGCAGGGCGGCCAGGTAGTCGAGATAGCGCTGGCGCGAATGGCCCATCTGCGCGAACACGCCGCCCAGCTGTACGGTCACGTTGTCGATGCTGGGCAGCTGGGCCGCCAGCTCGGCGTGCGAGATCACCCCCAGCTCGTGCGACACCACCAGCAGGTCGATGTAGTCGGAGAAGCAGTAGCCGAAATTGGGATTGGCGTGGGGGTTGGAGTTGGACTGGTGCTGGCCCGTGTTGTCGTGGCGGAAGTAGCTCAGTTCCTCGTCGATGTAGAAGACCTGACCGTCCCTGACCAGGTTGCAGTAGGCCGCCACGTCGGCCAGGCCCTTGGTGAAGTCGTGCGAGCCGATGCGGAACAGCTCCTTCCAGCCGATCTCCCACAGTTTCTGGCGGCGGAACATGATGCTGCTGAATTCGCCCACGAAGTTGCGCATGCCGAGGGCCATGGAGCGGTGCATTTCCCTGCCTTCCATGCTGCCGCTGGCCTGGTAGGGGCGGCGCGTCTCCGTGCGCTCGTTGCGCATATTGATCACCTGGGAGGCGGAGAACACCAGCTGGGTGCGCGGGTCCATCTGGATCGCCGCCACCATGCGTTCGACGCAGAAGGGGTGCAGCAGGTCGTCGTCGAACAGGGGCTTGATCAGGTCGCCCTTGGCCCCGTACAGGCAGGACAGCACATTGTCTTCACGGATGACGCTGCTGCGCTGGTAGATCACGCCCGGATACCTGGCGCAGATGTCGCGGATCTCCTCGGTCGGGCAATTGTCGCTGACCATGATCTCGATATTCGGATAGGTCTGTCCAATGGCCGACTTCAGGCACTGTTCGAAATGGCCCGCCTTGTACGAGGGGATGACGATGCTGACTTTGGGCAGATTCATAAATAACGGCTCTGGTGGTTAAACGGCGACGGCGACGATGATGTACTGGGCGGCCAACGCATCTTCCACCGCCACCACGGGGTCGATGCCGCTGGCCTCGGCCATGGCGCGGATCACGGGCAGGTATTTCTCGCGCTGGGGCTCGTCCAGCACGCGGGCGCTGCCGCCGGCGATGGCGAAGCCGTTCTTCTGGAACATGTCGAGCATGGCGCCGCGGGTGAACATGCGCTTGTGCGACTTTTCCAGCACGGCGCCGGCGCCGTAGCGCAGGTCGCCCGCGTTCAGGCGCGCCTGCACGCTCCAGTGCTGGAAGTTGCGGATCGCCGCCACCACGCGGCCGCCGGGGGCGATGCTGGCGCGGATCTTCGACAGCAGCGTCCACGGGTCGTTCAGCTCTTCCAGCACCTCGCCCAGGATCCAGCAGTCGGCGCCGGCCACGTGCGACCACACGTCGGGGCCGGCCGTTTCCACGTCGAGGTCGAACACGAAGTCGCAGTGGGGGCGGGCCGCGTGGGCCGGTCCCAGCGCGCGCTCGATGCCGGTGTAGTTGCTGATCGGATTGCGCTGCTTGTAGGCCTTGGCGAAGGTGCCGTCATGGCAGCCCACGTCCACCAGCTTGTACGCCGTCAGGGGCACAAAGCTGAGCAGGTCCTGGTTGATCTGGACGGTGGCCGTGGGCAGGTTGTAGTGGTAGCCGCCCGTGCGGATCACAGTGCCCTGCCAGTCGTGCTTGATGAAGATGCGCTGCGGGTCGCGGCTGAAGTCGTTCTTGACCCAGTCGATATGGCCCAGCAGCTCGTGCTTGCCCGCGCGGTGGATGGCCAGCATGGTGGGAATCAGGGGCGCGCCGTGCTTGATCGGCATGGGCCACTGGCGCACCACTTCGATATTGGTCAGCAGGCAGGCCGGGTGCAGGTAGCGCACGGGGCCGTCCTCGGGCTGGTCGTAGCCCTGCTCGTTGACCAGCTGGATGCTGCCCACGCCATACATGCCGGGCTTGAGGTGGCTCTGCATGGACTCGAGGAAGCCGTGGCGCACGATTTCCACGTCGGAGTCGAGGAACAGCACCTGGCCGTTCAGGCCCAGGTTGTTGATGGCCCAGGACAGGCCGGGGCCGTGGTGGATGTTGTAGCCGAAGGAGACGAACTCCACGTTGTCATATTTGGCCGCGATGGCGCGGATCTGTTCCGAGATGTCCGGATTGGAGCCGTCGATGATGTAGACGCGGTTCTGGTAGAACTTGCGGATCGAGGCCAGCAGCGCCTCGATCAGGTCGGGCGAGTTGTAGGACACGCTGACGATGGGGATCTGCTCGGCCGCCATCGGTGGCGCGTCCTTGTGCAGCGACGGCAGGGGATGGGCCGGCGGCGCCAGGCGCGGCGCGGCCGGCTTGGCCACCTTCAGCATGGCCGCCTCCAGGTTGCGCACGAAGCGCGGGCTGTCGAACAGGGCGCAGGTCAGGCGGTTGTCGTTCAGCTGGCGCTTCATGGCGGCGATGCGCTCGGGATCGTTGGCCAGGGCCACCGCCTTGTCCTCGTAGTCGTTCCAGTTGAAGGTGATCAGCTCCGGCAGGTTGACCGCGTGCAGCAGGCTGCCCGCCATGCGCGAGGAGAAGGTGGCGCCGGCGCAGGTCAAGAGCGGCAGACCCGCCCACAGGGCGTCACTGGCCGTGGTGCCGGCGTTGAACGGGGCCGTGTCGAGGAAGAGGTCGGCCAGCTGGTAGCGGGCCAGGTATTCCGACGGCACGGCGCGGGTGGCGAAGATCAGGCGTTCCTTGGCCACGCCCGCCTCTTCCGCGTAGCGCCACAGGTTGTCGCGCACGACGTCGTAGTCGGCCACCAGCCACAGCACGCTGTCCGGCACGCGCTTGAGGATCTGCATCCAGTAGGCGAAGACTTCGGGCGTGAACTTGAAGTTGTTGTTGAAGGAGCAGAAGACGAATTTGTCGTCCGGCAGGCCGACGCTGGCGCGGCTCGGACGGGGGCCGATGATGCGCTGGCGGTCGTTGATCTGGAAAGTGTCCGGCAGGTAGAGCGGCTTTTCCGTGAAGTGTTCAGCCAGCTCGGGCGGGATAAGGAATTCGTCGGCCAGCACATAGTCGACGCCGGGCAGGGCCGTGCTGCCGGGGAAGCCCAGATAGGTCATCTGCACGGGCGCTGGGCGGAAGGCGAGGATGTTGGGACGCGCGCCCAGGGTCAGGCCGTGCAGGTCGACCAGGATGTCGATCTCGTGGTCACGGATGCAGCGGGCGGCCTGCTCGTCCGTCATGCCGTCGATGCGGATATAGTGGTCCATGGCCTTGACCACGCGGGCGCGGATAGGCGAACCATCCTCGCGGCTCCAGCTGAAGGCGTAGACCTCGACCTTGCTGCGGTCGTGCAGCTCGTACAGCTCGGCGGTGAGGATGGACACGGCGTGCGAGCAGAAGTCGGACGACAGATAGCCGATGCGCAGGCGCTGGTGGCCGTAGCCCCAGGCGCCCGTCAGCGGCGCCACGTTGGCGTTGACCTTTTCCATCACGAAGCGGCGCGAGGCGGCCAGCTGCTGCCTGGGATCGCCGGAGGCGCTGAGCATGGCCAGGGCCGAGGTGCCTTCCATCATGGTGGCGCGGGAGATGTGCTCGAGGCCGCTGTACACGGGCCATTTGCACTGCTTCTGGCGCAGGTGGACCCAGTGCGTCATCACATTGGCCTGCTTGGGATCGACGCGCAGGCTCTGCGCCAGCATCTCTTCCGCCTCCGGGTATTTCTTCTGGATTTCCAGCAGGCGGCCCAGGTTGTTCAGGGTTTGCAGATAGTGCTGCTGGTTGCCGCGCACGTCGGGCTGCACGGCCGGGCCGAGGATGGTGCGCCAGGTTTCCAGCGCCTCGTCCGGGCGCTTCATGCGCTCGAGCAGGGTGCCCAGGTTCAGGCGCGCCTCGACAAAGCCGGGATTGAGGCTGATGGCCTTGCGGTAAGCCTGTTCCGATCCCGCCTCGTCGCCTTCCGTGACCAGGTTGACGGCCATGTTGAACCAGGCGGCATAGGCTAGCGGGCTCTGGCTGTGTTCCAGCCACACGCGGTAGAGGGCGATGGATGCCTGGTTGTGGCCGGCTTCTTGCAACTGGGCGGCGGCGCCGAACAGGTCGGTGATCGACAGTTCGCCGCTGGCGGCGCGCCCCATGATGGGAGCCAGGGCCGGATGGGTGGTGTAGTCGATGGAGGCGGGTACGGTCATGTCGATGGTGGCGGTTGGTTGATTCCTGGCGCGCGGGCGCAAAGGCTCGCGTAGCCACTACACAGGCAATTACAGGCAACTATAGGCAGCCACTATGATACCTTTTGTAAAGGGGAACGGGGCAACTTTTGGCTCAGGAGCAAGACTGCAAAGACGGGTCTGCTTAAGGCTTAGGCAAAGGTGTGGCGAGGGGCCGGCAATGCCGGCCCCTGGGGAGGTTTACCGCGATGGCATGCCGAACCAGCCGTGCGGCTTGTTGGCCAGTTCCTGGGCCGCGTCCTTCAGGCTGGACGCGGCGGCGGAGGCGCCGCTGGCGGCCGGATGGCTGCCCGCGTACAGCTTGAGCGCCGCCGCCATGGCCTGGGCGGAATGGGCCAGGCCGGGTGTGGCCGGCTGGGCCGGATCCACGCCCTGGGCCGCCAGGCTGCCCGGCTGGGCCGTGCCGCCGGCCGCCGTGCCGCTATCGGCCGTGAAGGCGGTGATAGCGTGGCTGAGGCTGCTGGTCGACTGGCTCAGGCTGGTCTGCTTGGCCTGGAACCAGACGTCGGCGCTGCTGTGGCTGCTGCCATCGGCCGTCGTGTAGCTCGAGGTCAGGCCGATCAGGTTGCCGTTCTGCTGGGCGTCGCTGGCCGTGGCATGCGTGCTGATCGAGGTGATGCCCAGCGCAGCGAGCGTCTTCAGCTCGCCCGCCTCGGTCACGCCGTCCGAATTGCTGTCGACCCAGACGCGCAGCTGGCCGAAGGCCGCGTCGGCGCTGGTGATGACGCCGTCGCCATTGCTGTCGAGGGCCGCCAGGGCCTGGTAGCCGTCCTTGGCCTTGCTGCCGTCCGGCAGCCTGGTGGCCGAGCCGAACAGTTCGCTGCCGTCGTCGATCTTGCCGTCGCCGTTGAGGTCGATGGCCAGCAGGCCGTCGTGCGGGCCAACCCAGCCGGTGGACACGGCCTGGCCCTGGGCGCGGATATCGAACTGCACGCCGGCGCCGATGCCCAGGGTGCTGACGCCGTTGCCGTCCAGGTCCAGCACCAGCGGCGTGGCGTAGTGGATGGAGCCGGAATTGAGGGCCATGGTCTGGGCGGTGGACATGGCCGACACCTCGGCCGCCGTGAAGGCGTCCGCCTGCGACACGGTGAGCGCCGCCAGGGCCGCCGTCGCCAGCGCCGCCGACTGGGCGGCCGTGAACGATTGCAGCTGGCTGTTGCTGAAGGCGATCAGCTGGCTGGTCTTCAGGTTCGCGATCTGGGCCGTCGTCAGGCCGGCGATCTGCGTGTTGGACAGGTAGCCGATCTGGGTCGCGCTCAGCGTGTCCAGCTGGCTCGTCGTCCACGCCGCCAGCTGGTCGGTGCTGAAGGCGTTGATGTGGTCCACCGTCAGCGCCGTGATCTGGCTGTTCTTCAGCGCGCGCATCTGGTTGGTGGTGAAGGCGGCCGCCTGGCTGCCCGTCAGCGCCTGGATCTGGGTGGTGAGCAGGGTCTGCAGCTGGCTGGTGGTCAGGGCCTGCAGCTGGTCGCTGCCCAGGGCCGCCACCTGGTCCACCGTCAGCGCCGTGATCTGGCTCAGCTTGATGGACGCGATCTGCGCCGTGGTGAAGGCTTGCACCTGGGTGTCGGACAGGGCCGACAGCTGGGTCGTGCTCAGGTAGCCCACCTGGGTCGTGCGCAGGGCCGCCACCTGGTCGGTGCCGAAGGCGAACAGCTGGTCGGCCGTGAGGGCGCCGATCTGGACGCTGGTCAGGGCCTGCACCTGGTTGGTGTTCAGGCCCGGCAGCTGGCTGACGTCGATGCTGGAAATCTGCAGGGTCGTCATGGCGGCCACGTCGGCCGTGCTGAAGGCGCCCAGCTGGTCGGTGCTGAGGGTGGCCAGGGTGCCGGCGTCCAGCGCGGCCGTCTGCGCCGTCGACAGGCTGCCGATCTGGTCGGTGCTCAGGGCCGCGGCCTGGGCCGCGCCGATGGCGTTGACCTGGGCCGTCTTCAGGGCGCGCACCTGGTTGGTGCTGAGGACGGCCGTCTGCGCCGTGCTCAGGCCGCCGAACTGGGCGGCCGTCAGGGCGGCGATGTCCTGGGTGTCGATGCCCAGCACTTGCGCCGTGCTCAGGGCCGCCAGCTGGTCGGCCGTCAGGGCCGGCATCTGCGCCGTGTTCAGGCCCGTCATCTGGGCGCTGGCCAGGGCCGCGATCTGGGCCGTGCCCAGGTTGGCGATCTGCACGCTGCTGAAGGCGTTGAGCTGGGCCGTGCGCAGGGCCTGCAGCTGGTCCGAGGTCAGGGCCGCCACTTCGCCCAGGTTCAGGCCATAGGCGATCTGGGCGGTGCTGAGGGCCGTGATGTGGCTGGTGTCGAAGGCCGCCAGCTGGTCCGTGCCGAGGCCGTAGGCCAGCTGGTTGGTGCTCATGGCGCTCAGCTGGGCCGTGGTCAGGGCGTTCAGCTGGGCGCTGTTCAGCACGCCCACCTGGTCGGTGCTCATGCCGGTGATGGCGCGGGTGGCGAGGACGGCCAGGTCGGCCGTTTCCAGGGCGACGAGCTGGTCGGTCGTCAGGGCCGCCACCTGGGCCGTGCTCAGGGCCTGGGCCTGGAGCGTGGTCAGGGCCGCCACCTGGTCGGTGGTCAGGGCCTGGATCAGGGCCGTGTTCAGGGCCGCCAGCTGGGCCGTGCCCAGCACCACCAGCTGGTCGGTGCCGAGGGCGCTCACCTGCTGGCTGCCCAGGGCGGCGATCTGGCGCGTGCCCATCAGGCTCAGGTCGGCCGTCTGCAGGGCGGCGACCTGGTCGCTGGTCAGGGCCGCCACCTGGCGCGTGGCCAGGGAGACAGCCTGGGCCGTCGTCAGGGCGGCGATGTCGGCGGTGCCGAGGCCGCTGCTGACCTGGTCCGTGCTCAGCGAGCTCAGCTGCGAAGTGCTGAGGCTGACGAACTGGTCGGTGCTCAAGACTTGCAGCTGGTCGCTGCCCAGGTAGGACAGCTGGGCCGTGCTCAGGGCTTGCAGGTCGGCCGTTTCCAGGGCCGCCATCTGGCTGGTGCCGATGGCCGTCAGCTGCACGCTGGACAGGGCATGGGCCTGGCGCGTGCTCAGGGCCACGATCTGGTCCGTGCTCAGGCTGGCGAACTGGTCGCTGCCCAGGCTGGCGATGGCGGCCGTCGCCAGGACGGCGAACTGGTCGGTGCTGAGGGCGGCCAGCTGGGCCGTGCTCAGGGCCGGCGCCTGCAGGGCCGTCAGGCCGGCCACCTGGGCCGTGGACAGGCCGGCCACCTGGGCGGTGGTCAGGACCGCCACCATGGCCGAGGACAGGCCGCCGAAGGCGCTGCTGCCGAGGGCGTTCAGCTGGTCGGAACCGAGGGCCTCGAACTGGTCGGACGACAGCGCCGCCAGCTGGTTGCTGCGCAGGGCGTTGACGTCGGCCGTCTGCAGGGCGGCGATCTGGGCGGTGGTCAGCGCCGCCACCTGGCTGGTGCTGAGGGCATTCACCTGGGCCGTCTTCAGGGCGACGATCTGGTCGGTGGTCAGGGCCGCCATCTGGTCCGTGCCCAGGCCGGCCAGCTGGCCGCTGTTCATGGACGCGATCTGGTCGGTGGTGAGGGCGGCCGCGCCGTCCGTACCCATGGCCCCGATCTGCGCCGACTTGAGGGCGGCGAAGTCGCCCAGCTGGATGGCGGCCAGCTGGGCCGTGGTGAAGGCGAGGATCTCGGCCGTCGTCAGGGCGCCCACCTGCATGCTGTTCAGGGCGACGATCTGGTCGGTGCTGATGGCCGCGAACTGGGCCGCGTTGAGGGCGCCGATCTGCAGGCTGGACAGGGTGGCGATGTCGTCCGTCGACAGGGCCATGATCTGGTCGCTGCTGAGGGCTGCGATCTGGCGCGTGGCCAGATTGGCCACCTGCAGCGTGGTCAGGGCCATGATCTGGTCGGTGCTCAGGGCGCCCACTTGCTGCGAGCCCAGGGCGTCGAGCTGGGCCGTGGCCAGATTGGCCACCTGGTCCAGGGTCAGTTCGGCGATCTGGGCCGTGCTGAGGGAAGCGATCTGGCTGCTCTTCAGCGCCTGCACCTCGTCCGTGGTCAGGGCTTGCAGCTGGTCGCTGCTCAGCGCCGCCAGCTGGCCGGTGGTCAGGGCGGCCATCTGCACGCTGGTCAGGTCGGCCACTTGCGCCAGGGTCAGCTGGGTGATCTGGGCCGTGGTGAAGGCGGCCACCTGGCTGCCCGTCATGGCGGCCAGGTCGTCCAGTTCCAGCGCCACCACCTGGTCGGAGCTGAGCATGGCCACCTGGGCCGTGCTCAGGCTGGCCACTTGCTGGCTGGTCAGCTCGGTGATCTGGTCGGTGGTGAAGGCGGCCAGCTGGGCGCTGCCCAGGGAGGCCAGCTGGGCCGTGGCCAGGTTCTGCACCTGGTCATAGGTCAGCACGGCGATCTGGCCCGTCGTCAGGGCGGCGACCTGGGCCGTCTTCAGGGCGGCCAGCTCGTCCGTGGTCAGGGCTTGCACCTGGTCGCTGGTCAGCGCCTGCAGCTGGGCGCTGCCCAGGGCCTGCATCTGCAGCGAGGACAGGGCCGCGATGCGGTCCAGGGTCAGCGACTGGATCTGGGCCGTGCCGAAGGCGGCGATCTGGGCCGCCTTGAGGACGGCCAGGTCGTCCGGATTGAGGGCACCCAGCTGGTTGCTGCTGAGGGCCGCGATCTGGGCCGTGCCCAGCTGCGCCATCTGGTCGGTGGTCAGGGCCGCCACCTGGTCGGTGGTCAGGGCCTGCACCTGGCTGCTGCTCAGCGCGTTGAGCTGGACCGAGGTCAGGTTCTGCGTCTGGTCGATGCTCAGGGCCGCCAGCTGGGCGCTGCCGAAGGCCACCATCTGCGCCGCCTTGAGGGCGGCCAGGTCGGCGTCTTCGATGGCCAGGATCTGGGCCGTGGTCAGGGCCGCCAGTTCGGCGGTGGACAGGCCGCTCATCTGCAGGGTGGTCAGGGCCACGATCTGGTCGCTGGTCAGCGCTTCCATCTGGTCGCTGCTGAAGGCGTTGAGCTGGCTGGCCTTGAGCGCGGCCACGTCGTCCGTGTTGATGACCTGCACCTGGGCCGTGGTGAGGGCGGCGATCTGGCCGGTGCCGAAGGCGCCGATCTGGCGCGTGGTCAGGGCCGCCACCTGGGCCGAGTTGAGGATCTGCACCTGGGCCGAGGACAGGCTGGCGATCTGGGTCACGGTCAGCGCCTGGATCTGGTCCGTCGTCATCAGGGCCAGCAGGCCGCTGCCCAGGGCCGCCAGCTGGCTGGCCGACAGGGCGGCGAAGTCGTCCGTGCTGAGGGCCGCCACCTGGGCCGAATTGAGGGCCGCCAGCTGGCGCGTGGCCAGGCCGGTGATCTGCAGCGTGGTCAGGGCCGCCACCTGGTCGGTGCTCAGGAGGGCGATCTGGTCGGTGGTGAGGGCGTTCAGCTGGCTGCTGCGCAGGGCCGTCACGTCGTCCGTGCTCAGGGCGCCCAGCAGGCCGGCGTTGAGGCTGGCGACCTGGGCCGTGCTGAGGTTGCCGATCTGCTGGGTGGCCAGGGCGCCGAACTGGGCGCTGGTCAGGGCCAGGATTTGCGCCGTGCCCAGCGAGGACAGCTGGGCGCCCGTCAGGGCCTGCAACTGGGTGCTCGACAGGGCTTCGATCTGGTCGCTGCTGAGGACTTGCAGCTGGGCCGTCTTCAGGGCCGCCACATCCTGGGTGTCCAGGGCCTGCACCTGGGCCGTGCCCAGGGCTTGCAGCTGGCGCGTGGCCAGGCTGGACATTTGCAGGACGGTCAGGGCCGCCACCTGGTCGGTGCTCAGCAGCGCGATCTGGTCGGTGGTGAAGGCGTTGATCTGGGCCGTTTTCATGGCCGCCAGGTCGCGCGTTTCCAGCGCCGCCAGCTGGCTGGCGCTGAGGGCGTCCAGCTGGCTGCTGCTCAGGTTGCTGGCCTGGAGGGTGCTCAGCGCCGCGATCTGGGCCGTGCCCAGGGACTGGAACTGGGCCGTCGTCAGGGCGTTGATCTGGGCCGTGCTCATCAGCGACAGCTGGTCGGTGGTCAGGGCGTTCAGCTGGTCGGTGTTGAGGGCGGCGATCTGCGCCGTCTTCAGGGCCAGCAGGTCGGCGCTGGACAGGGAAGCCAACTGGGCCGTGCCCAGGGCCAGCACCTGCGCCGTGCCCAGGTTGGCGATCTGCAGGGTGCTCAGGGCGGCGATGTGGGCCGTGTCGAGGCTGGCGATCTGGCTGGTGCCCAGGGCGGCGATCTGCGCCGTCTTGAGGGCGGCCAGGTCGCGCGTGCTGAGGGCGGCCAGCTGGTCGCTGCTGAGGATGGAGATTTGCAGGGTGCTCAGGCTGCTGGCCTGGAGGGTGCTCAGGGCGCCGATCTGGTCGCTGTTCAGGTTGCTGAGCTGGGCCGTGCTGAGGGCCGCGATCTGGGCCGTGCGCAGCAGGGCGAAGTCGCTGGTGCCCAGGGCCACCAGCTGGTCGCTGCTCAGGAGCTGGATCTGGGCCGTGCCCAGGCCGCTCACCTGGGCCGTGCTCAGGTTGGCGATCTGGCCCGTGCTCAGGGCTTGCAGCTGGGCGCTGTTCAGGGCCAGCAGCTGGTTGGTGGTCAGGGCCTGCAGCTGGGTGGAGCTGAGGGCGTTCAGGGCGTCGCTGCGCAGGCCGGCCATCTGCGCCGTCTTCAGGCCCGCCAGGTCTTGCGTGGTCAGGGCCAGGATCTGCTCCGTGCCCAGGGCCGCCAGTTGGGCCGTGGCCAGGCTGGCCACTTGCTGCGAGCTGAGGGACGCGATCTGGGCCGTGATCAGTTCGCCGATCTGGCTGGTGCTCAGGGCGGCCAGCTGGGCCGTGCGCAGGGCCAGCAGGTCCGCGGTCTGCAGGGCTTGCAGCTGGTCGCTGGCCAGGGCCTGGATCTGGGCCGTCGTCAGGCCGGCGGCCTGGGCCGTCGTCAGGGCGGCGATGTGGTCGGTGTCCAGCGCTTGCAGCTGGGCCGAACTGAAGGCGGCGATCTGCTGCGTCTTCATGGATTGCAGCTGGGCCGTGCTGAGGGCGGCCACTTCATCCGTGTGCAGGGCGGCGATCTGCTGCGTCTTCAGATTGGACAGGTCGGCCGTCTCCATGGCCGCGATCTGGGCCGTGGACAGCAGGGCCAGCAGCTGGGTCGACAGCGAGGACGCCTGGGCGCTGCTCAGGGCCACGATCTGGGCCGTGGTGACGGCGGCCAGCTGGTCCGAGGTCAGCGCGTTGAGCTGGGACGTTTTCAGCGCCGCCCAGTCGGTGGTGTTCAGGTAGGGGATCTGGGCCGTGGCGAACCAGCCCATCTGCTGCGTGCCCAGGGCGTTGATCTGCAGCGTGGTCAGGGCGTTCAGCTGGTCCGAGTTGAGGACCTGGATCTGCGCCGAGGTCAGCTGTGCGATCTGCTGCGTCTTCAGCGCCGCCACCTGGCCCACGCTGAGCGAGGCGATGACGTTGGTGCCGAGGCCGATCACCTGGCTGGTCTTGAGGGCGGCGAAGTCCTGGGTTTCCATGGCCGCCAGCTGGTCGGTCGACAGGGCCGCCAGCTGGGCCGACGTCAGGGCGCCGGCCTGGGCCGAGGTCAGGGCCACGATCAGGGCGGTGCCCAGCGAGGCCACCTGGGCCGTCGTCAGGGCCTGGATCTGGCTCGTTTTCAGGGCGGCGAAGTCCACCGTTTCCAGGGCGTTGACCTGGGCCGTGGACAGGGCGGCGATCTGGCGCGAGCTGAAGGCGTCGGCCTGGGCCGTCGTCAGGGCCACGATCTCGTCCGTCGTCAGGGCCGCCATCTGGGCCGTCGTGAAGGCGCCCACCTGGGCCGTCGCCAGGGAAGCGAACTGGCCGGTGCTCAGGGCCGCCAGGGCGTCGCTGCCGAGGGCGGCGATCTGGGCCGTTTTCAGGGCCAGCAGGTCGTTCGTGCTCAAGGCTTGCGCCTGGTCCGTACCCAGGGCGCCCAGCTGCAGGCTATTGAAGCCGGCCATCTGCTGGGTTTGCAGGGATGCGATCTGGGCCGTCGTCACCGCTTGCAGCTGGGCCGTGTTCAGGGTGGTCAATTGCTGGGTGCGCAGCTGGGACCAGTCGGCCGTTTCCATGGCCGCCAGCTGGTCGCTGGACAGGACGGCGATCTGGCGCGTGGCCAGGCTGGCCGTCTGGGCCGTCGTCAGGGCCACGATCTGGGCGCTGCCCAGGGCCGTGATCTGGGCCGAATTCAGGGCCAGCACTTCGCCCGTGGTCAGGGCGCCGATCTGGACGGTGGAGAGGGAGGCGATGCTGTTGCTGCCGAGGCCGGCCAGCTGCTGGGTGCGCAGGGCGGCCAGCTCGGCCGTTTGCAGGGCCGCCAGCTGGTCCGTGGACAGGGCCGCCAGCTGCACGGAATTGAGGGCGAAGGCCTGGGCCGTCTTCAGGGCCGCGATCTGGCCCGTGGTCAGCGAGGCGATGAGGGCGCTGCCGAGGGCGGCGATCTGCTGCGTCTTCAGGGCGGCCAGCTCGTCCGTCTGCAGGGCTTGCAGCTGCTGGCTGGACAGCAGGGATACTTGCAGGGTGCTCAGGGCGCCCGCCTGGTTGCTGCTGAGGGCGGCGATCTGGCCGGTGGTGAGGGCGGCCGTCTGCTGGGTCTTCAGGCCCGCGATCTGGGCCGTGCTGAGGGCGGCCAGCTGGGCCGTGCCCAGCTGGGACACCACGGCGGTGGCCAGGGCCGCCACCTGCTGCGTCTTCATGGCGGCCAGGTCGGCCGTGGCCAGGGCGGCCATCTGGTCGCTGCCCAGGGCGGCCACCTGGGCCGTCGTCAGGCCGGCGGCCTGGGCCGTGGTCAGAGCCGCGACCAGGCCGGTCGTCAGGGTGGTGATCTGGCTGGTGCTGAAGGCGGCGACCTGCTGCGTCTTCAGGCTGGCGAAGTCCTGGGTTTCCATGGCCGCCAGCTGGTCGCTGCCCAGCGACACCAACTGGGCCGTCGTCAGTGCGTTGGCCTGGGCCGAGGACAGGGCGACGATCTGGTCGGTGGTCAGGGCGCGCACCTGGGCGCTGCGCAGGGCCGCCACCTGGACCGTGCCCAGGGCCGCGATCTGGGCCGTGCTGAGGCTGGCGACGGTGGCCGTGGTGAGATTGTTGATCTGGACCGTGCGCAGGGCCGCCAGGTCCTGGCTGCCGAGGGCGGCCAGCTGGTCGGTGCTCAGCTGCAGCAGCTGGTTGGTGGTCAGCGACGCGGCCTGGGCCGTGGTCAGGGCGGCGATGTCGGCGCTGTCGAGGGAGGCGAACTGGCGCGTGGTGAGGGCGGCGATCTGCGCCGTCTTCAGGGCGGCGACATCGATGGTGCTGAGGGCGGCCAGCTGGTCGCTGGTCAGGTTGGCGATCTGGGTCGTGTTCAGGCTGGACGCCTGAGCCGTCGTCAGCGCGGCGATCTGGTCCGTCGTCAGGGAGGACAGTTGCAGCGTGCTGAGGGCGTTCAGCTGGCTGCTGCCGAGGGCGGCGAAATCGGCCGTCTCCAGGCTGTCCAGCTGGGCCGTGCTGAGGGCGGCCAGCTGGCGCGTCTGCAGGGCGGCCGCCTGGGCCGTCGTCAGGGCCACGATCTGGTCGGTGCTCAGGGCGCGCAGCTGGTTGCTGCTCAGGGCCACGATCTGATTGCTGTGCAGGGCGGCGATGTCGTCCGTGCCCACGAGGCCGATCTGGGCCGTCGTCAGGGCGGCGATCTGGGCCGAGGTAAGGGCGCCGAACTGGCCGGTGCTGATGCCGTAGACCAGCTGGTTGGTGCTCAGGCTGGTCAGCTGGGCCGAGCTCAGGGCCTGGATCTGCAGCGTGGTGAAGCCGCCCATCTGGCTGGTGCTCAGCGTCTGCAAGTTCAGCGTCGACAGGGCGCGGATTTGCGCGCTGCTTAATATGCTTAACTGTGCCGTGTTGAATGCCGTCATCTGCGCTGTGTTCAACAGCTGCATATCCGCTGTCGTCAGCAAGGTAATCTGGCTGGTCAGCAGGTTGGCGATTTGATCAGTAGTTAAACCCGGTACAAGTGATGGCATATTAAATATCTCCTTACGGAAATATATAGTAACTCTAAATAGCCCAAATTTGAGAGAAGGTATGTAAAAGTCCTTTAAATCTTGGTACGAAAACAATGAGTTACGTGTCGTTTATAGTCGAAGAAATAAGGAAATAAGAAAACCGGTAAGATAATGTAACCGCCTCATTTAAATATGAACATTATGTTACAAACTCCCGCCTCTTTTATTCCCTTAATTAAAGGCTTGGCGCGCGCCGACGCCCATACTTTTGTCGTCCACCGTGGTCAGTTGCTTTTGCGCAACACTGATCTGGCCCTGCCCGAGGCAACCCATGTGGCGGCCCTGGGGCTGATGGAAGCGGAGCGCGGCCGCGTCCACCCGCTGGGCAGCTGGAACGGCCGCCACTACCAGATGCTGTGGCTGGACGAGCCCCTGCTGCCCCACGCCGATTACGGCTACCACGGCCTGCGCTCCCTGTTCGGCGTGCTGGACGACGAATTCCTCGGCCTGGCCAGCCGCGCCGTGCAGCTGGCCGAGTGGGCGCGCACCCACCGTTTCTGCGGCGTGTGCGCCACGCCCATGGAACAGAAGCCGGACGAGCGCTGCTTCTCCTGTCCGCAGTGCGGGATGACGGCCTATCCCCGCATTTCGCCGGCCATGATGGTGCTGGTGAAGAAGGGCGACGCCGTGCTGCTGGCCATGCATGCGCAGTCGCCCTACAAGCGCTTTACGGCGCTGGCCGGTTTCCTCGAGGCGGGCGAGTCGGTCGAGGACGCCATCCACCGCGAAGTGCAGGAGGAAGTGGGCTTGCGCGTGCATAACTTGCAGTATTTCGGCAGCCAGTCCTGGCCCTTCCCCCACTCGCTGATGATCGCCTTCACCGCCGAGTATCTGGACGGCGAGATCCGCGTCGATCCGGAAGAGATCGCCGAGGCCCGCTGGTTCGGTCCCGATGACGAGTGGCCGGAGAGGCCGGTGACGGTGTCGATCGCGGCGCGGTTGATCAACGCCCACTGGCCGCCTGGCCGATGAGCTTGCGGCATTTTCTGTATACTGTCGGACACTCGTAAATTTTATGGTTGTCTATCATGTCTAAAGAAGAATTCACCGAAGCCGACTGGCGCCGCCTTCTCGCCAGCTTTGGCGAAGATCCGGACCGTCCCGGCCTGCTGGAAACCCCGCACCGCGTGGCCAAGGCCTGGAAGCACTGGACTTCGGGCTACGAGCAGGACCCGGTGGATCTGCTGAAGGCATTCGAGGACGGCGCCGAGCAGTACAACGAGCTGATCGTCGTGCGCGGCATTCCCGTCTACAGCCATTGCGAGCACCACCTGGCGCCCTTCTTCGGCAAGGCGACGGTGGGCTATGTCCCGAACGGCAAGATCGTCGGCCTGTCCAAGCTGACCCGCCTGGTGGACTGCTTCGCCAAGCGCCTGCAGGTGCAGGAACGCATGACGATGCAGATCGCCGAGGCGCTGATGCAGGTACTGGAGCCGAAGGCCGTGGGCGTGGTGGTCAAGTGCCGCCACCTGTGCATGGAAAGCCGCGGCATCCGTACGCCGGGCGAGGAAACCGTCACCTCCGCCATGCTGGGCGAGTTGCAGCCGAATCTGGCCATGCGCACCGAGTTCCTGGCGCTGGCGCGCGAGCAGTAAGCGCAGGAGCGGACAATGGCGGCAATTGAGTGGCTGGCCGACAGCAGGGCGCGCGCTGGCGCGGCCGATGTGGCCGATCCGGCTGATGCGGCTGATGCGGCTGGCGCTGGCCTGGAGCATGCGCTGTCGCTGGCGGCGCAGCAGCAGCGACCCTTGTTCCTGTACTGGGGCGCGCGCTGGTGCCCGCCGTGCAATCGCGTCAAGGCGGAGATTTTCGCCAGCGCGGAAGTGCAGCGGCGCCTGTCGCAGGTGCTGGCGTATCAGCTCGACGGCGACAGCGCGGGCGCGCAGGCTCTGGCCGCGCGCTTGCGTCTGCGCAGCTATCCTACCCTGGTGCTGTTCGCGCCGGATGGCGGCGAGATCACGCGTTTGCCTTGCGAGCTTGATGGCGAAGGATTTGCTGCCGCGTTCGATGCCGCGTTGTCGGTATGGCGGGCTGGTTCCTCTGCCGCGTCCGCCCTGCAGGCCGCCCAGTCCGGCGTCCGCGCCTTGAGCGCTGACGAATGGACGCTGCTCAGTCACTATTGCTGGGATACTGATGAAGGCGCGCTGCTGCGCGGCGCCGACGAAGCCGTCGTGCTGCAGACGCTGCATCAACGTGCGGCTGCCCAAGCCGCTCAGCCCGTGCAAGTCGCTCAGCCCGGCCAAGTCCCCGCCGAAGCCGCTCAAGCCGCCCAAGCCGCCTCGCCTGCCGGCGCGATTTCCGACGCTGCCGCCCGCCTCGGCCTGTTTGCGCAACTGGCCGCCGCCGGCCGCCAGGGCGCGCAGCCCGACGGCACGACTTTCCCGGATGCCGCCAGCAAAGCCAACGATTTGCTGTCCCTGTTCACCGACGCCCGCCTGGCGCGCGCCAACATGGACATGCTGGTCAACAGCGCCATCAACCTGATCAAGTTCGCCACCCGGCGCGAAGAGCTGGTCGCTGCGCTGAGCCGCCAAGCCGCCGCGTGGGCCGACGACTTCTGGATGAACGCCATCGACCGCCTGCTGGCTTTGCGCCTGCAAATGCGCCTGGCCCGTCTGGTCGCCCCGGCATAAAGCCTGCAGGAACAGCTGCAAGCCCGGGTGGAAGAAGCGCTGGCCGAATCGGACAACGAGTACGAGCGCCACGCCCTGGTCAACACCGCCGTGAGCGCCCTGAACGACGGCGGCCTGCCGCAAATGGCCGAGCAGGTTCTGCTGGCCGAACTACCCCGTTCGCATTCGCCCTACTACTTCATGCTGAGCCTGGCCGCTTCCGCCAAGCGCCGTGGCGACGCGGCAGGCATGCTGCACTGGTACGAACAAGCCGCCCTCAGCGCCACCGGTCCCGCGACCCGCATCCAATGGGGCGCGACCTACCTCAGCAGCCTGCTCGAGATATCTCCCCAGGACGCCGCCCGCATCGAGCGCGCCTCGCAATCGCTGCTCGGCGACATCGACGCCACCCCGGACGCTTTCGAGCAACGCAACCTGAGCAACCTGCAAAAGCTCAAGTCCAAGCTGCCCGCCGGCCCGCTGCTGCAGGCGCTGCAAGCGCGGATTTAATCTGCGGTCATCGGGTGGAGGCGCCGGTATCCGGCGTCTTTTCCCGCACGGCCTTGAATTCGGCGCCGTCTTTCCACTTCGGATAGTCCGCGCCCTGCGCCATGCGGTAGCCGGCTTCAAAGATCAGGGCGATATCCTCTTCCGCCCCATCCATCTTCCAGCTGTCCTGCACGGTGTCGCCGACCTTGTGGTAGCGATGGGCGACGTAGTCCTGCACCAGCTCGCTTCCAAAGCCGGCCTTCTTGCCGATGAAGTCGCGGCCCGGACGGATGTACACCACCGGCACGCCCGCCTTGGCAAACTCGAACTGGTCGCTGCGGTAGAAGCTGCCGAATTCGGGATTGCTGTCCGGCTTGACCGTGCGGCCCTGCGACCTGGCCACGCTGACCAGCACATCGTCCGCCGTCGATTTGCCCATGCCGCTCAGCTCCACGTCGCGCGCGCGGCCCCATACGTTCAGGCCATCCATATTGATGTCCACCAGCGTCTTGTCCAGCGGGTAGAGCGGATTGCGCGCATAGTATTGCGCACCCAGCAGTCCCCTCTCCTCGCCCGTGGTCAGCAGGAACACGATGCTGCGCTTGGGCGCCACCGGCAGCGCCTTGTAGGCCTTGGCCACCTCCAGCACGGCCGACACGCCGGACGCATTGTCCAGCGCACCGTGGAAGATCTGCTGGCTGCGCGGCCCCGGCAGGCTCTCGTCGATGCCGAAGTGATCCCAGTGGGCGGAATAGATCACCGTTTCCCCCTTCAGCGCGGGATCGGAGCCGGGAATGCGCGCCACCACGTTATTCGACGCCACGCTGCGCCAGGTATTCTGCGTATCGATCCGTACCGTCACGCCCAGCGGCACGGGCTTGAAGCTGCGCGACAGGGCCGCCTTCTTCAGCGCATCGAAGTCCTGCCCGGCCGCCTTGAAGATTTCCTTCGCCCGCTCCAGTTGGATCCATCCCGGCACGGGCGGAAAGTCGGGATCCGGCTCCGTGCTCTCGATGGTGAAATTCTCGCGACCCCAGCTGTTGCGCACCACCTCAAACGGATAGGCGGCCGGCTTGGTCTCATGCACGATCAGCGCGGCGGCAGCGCCCAGTTTGGCCGCCATCTCGAACTTGTAGGTCCAGCGGCCGTAATACGTCATGGCCTTGCCGCCGAAGACCTTGGGATCTAGCTGCCCGCGACGTTTGGGATCGGGCACGGGCGGATCGTTGATCAGCATGACCAGGGTCTTGCCCTTCAAGTCCACGCCCTTGAAATCGTCCCAGTTGTACTCGGGCGCCGCCACGCCATAGCCGACGAAGACCAGCTCGGAATCGGCGATATGGATTTCCGGCTCCATGCGCGCCGTCCACGTCACATAATCGTCGAGGAAGGCCAGCGGCACCTGGCCGCCCTTGGCCGTGTAGCTGAGCGTGGGATGGCTGGTGATGGCCACCATCGGCACCGTCTGCACATAGGTGCCGTCGGGATTGCCCGGCTCCAGTCCCAGCTTCTTCAGCTGCTGCTGCAGATAGTCGACCGTCAGCGCCTCGCCATGGGTGCCGGGCGCGCGGCCCTCCAGCTCGTCCGAGGACAGGGCCTTGATATGTTCCAGCACGCTGTCGCCGTCGATTTTTTGCAGGGCGTCGTCCAGTTGCGGCGCCGCGTGCGCCGTCAGGGCGCAGCAAGCCAGCGCCGGGAGCAGAATCGGTTTCATGGCGGGATGTGGTCAGGACAGAATGCCTTATTCTGACACAGTCCGCCGCGTCAGCACCGCGGCCAGCCAGTCGACCACCACCCGCACGCGCGGCGACAGGTGGCGGTTGTGCGAATACACGATGGACAGCGGCAGCGGCGCAGGCCGCCATTGGGGCAGCACCTCCACCAGTTCACCCGAGTCGAGGAAGGGCTGCAGGCCGGTGCGCGGCGCCTGGATCAGGCCCACTCCGGCGCGGCAGCTTTCCAGATAGGCTTCCGTGCCGCTGACGGAGACATGGCTGCGCATGCCCAGCGTGCGCGGCACGCCGTCCGCATCCACATATTCCCAGTCCAGGTCGCGCCCCGTCAGGCTGGAGAAGAAATTGACCGCCGTATGCTGGCGCAGATCGTCCAGCGTCCGCGGCGTGCCGTGCTGCTGCAGATAGGTGCGCGCGGCGACGTTGATCTGCTCCATGTCGCCGATGCGCCGCGCCACCAGGGTGGAATCGCGCAGCACGCCGCCGCGCACGGCGCAGTCTATGCCCTCGCCCACCAGGTCGGCCAGGCGGTCGCTGGAGCCCAGCTTGAGCTGGATGGCCGGATGCTGGCGGAAAAACGCCGGCAGGGCGGGAATCACGACCAGGTGCGCCAGCCGCTCCGGCAGGTCGACGCGCACGGCGCCGCTGACGCTGCGCCCGTCGCTGAGAAAGAGGCCGTTGATGTCCTCCAGCTCGTTCAGCAGGGCCGTGCAGCGCTCCAGGTACAGCGCCCCTTCCACCGTCAGGCTGACCTTGCGCGTGGTGCGCTGGAGCAGGCGCACGCCCAGCTGCTGCTCGATGGCCTGCACGGCGTTGGTGACGGTGGGCCGGGGCAGGTCGAGCTGCTCGGCCGCCTGGGTGAAGCTCTTGCACTCGGCCACGGCCTTAAAGATGTGCATCGCCTTCAACTGATCCATTGTTACGAATCTTCGAATAAAGTAATAGTTTTAGCGATATTTATTACCGCAATCGCTAAAAGCATAATGGAGTCCATCGCCACCCCACACAAGGAGATTCATATGCAAACGCGCAAACTTGGCAGCACCGGTCCCCAGGTCGCACAATTAGGCCTGGGTCTGATGGGCATGTCCGACCTCTACGGCCCGGCCGACCGCGCCGAGAGCATCGCCACCATCCACGCCGCGCTGGACGCCGGTGTCAGCTTGCTCGACACGGGCGATTTCTACGGCATGGGCCATAATGAAATGCTGCTGGCCGAAGCCCTGCGTGGCCGCCCGCGCGACGCGGTGCAGATCAGCGTCAAGTTCGGCGCCCAGCGCGACCCGTCCGGCCAGTGGATCGGCCTCGACGCCCGTCCGGCGGCGATGAAGAACGCCCTGGCCTACTCGCTCAAGCGGCTGCAGACGGACTACATCGACCTCTACCGCCCGGCCCGCCTCGACCCCAATGTGCCCATCGAGGACACGGTGGGCGCCATGGCCGACATGGTCAAGGCCGGCTATATCCGCCACATCGGCCTGTCCGAGGTGGGCAGCGACACCCTGCGCCGGGCCCACGCCGTACATCCCATCGCCGACCTGCAGATCGAATATTCGCTGATCTCGCGCGGCATCGAGGATGGCATTTTGCAAACCTGCCGCGAGCTGGGCATCGGCGTCACGGCCTATGGCGTCCTGTCGCGCGGCCTGATCAGCGGCCACTGGAGCGCCCAGCGCGCCGGCGAGCAGGATTTCCGCGCCCTGCAGAGTCCACGTTTCCAGGGTGACAACCTGCAGCACAACCTGGCCCTGGTGGAAAAGCTGCGCGCCGTGGCCGACGCCATGGGCGTGACGGTGGCGCAGGTCGCCATCGCCTGGGTGGCTGCCCAGGGCAAGGACATCGTGCCCCTGGTGGGCGCCCGCACCCGTCCGCGCCTGGCGGAGGCGCTGGCGTCGACCGGCGTTTCCCTCTCGCAGGACGATCTGGCGCGGCTGGCGGAAGCGGTGCCGGCGGGCGCGGCGGCGGGCGGGCGCTATAACGCCCACGCCAGCACTGTTCTGGACAGCGAAAAACGTTAAGCATGACAAGAGCGCAATCATCGGAAAACCAAATTGGTTTGAACCAATAATTGCGCTTTTTCATCGACAAATTCAATACTAAGATGACTCCATCGACAGCCACATCGGCTTACCACTTGAAGGAGCATCAAATGAACATCAAAACCATTTTCGTCTCGGCCGCCCTGCTGATCTCCGCTGGCGCCGCCATGGCCGACAACGGTCAAGCCGCTGCCGATACCCAACAAGGCCTGACCCGCGAGCAAGTCATCGCCGCCACCAAGCAAGCGATGGCCGAAGGCAAGCTGGACCACAACGAAGCGTACGACTCGGGCACCTACATGACCCCGCGTGCGAAGTCGGCCACGGTTGACGCCAAGCTGGCCGCCAAGGACGCCAAGTCCACCCAGCAATAATTCGCGGCCGCGAGGCCGCTCCGGTTCTGGCAAGCGGGCGCAAGCGACGAAGGTCGCAGCGCCCGTTTTCCTTTTACAACACCCGATGCGGCCCGGACTTTTCTTGGCGGAATTCAGCGTATCCTAGAACCCTAAAAACAGGGGGACGCCGTGGATAAACTGACTTTCCAGCAGAAGCTGTGGGTGCCATTGATTTGCAGCCTGATTTGCATCACCGCCATCTTCATTTTCGGCGCCATGCAGGTGCGCAATATCCGCATCGAAGAGCGTCAGAATGACCTGCGCGACGTGGCCGAAGTGGCGCTCAGCGTGTTCAAGCTTTACGGCGAAAAAGCCCAGTCCGGCGCCCTGAGCAAGGAAGAGGCGCAAAACCAGGCCAAGGCCGTTATCAAGGCCATGCGCTACGGCAAGGACGGCTATATCAACATCAACGCCGGCACCGTCAACATCATGCACCCCATCAAGCCTGAGAGCGACGGCAAAGACCTGGCCGACCTGCAGGACCCCAAGGGCAACTACGTCTACCGCGAGATCGCCAAGGCGGCGGCCAGTCCCGAAGGGGCGGGCTATGTGCGCTACTACTGGGCGCGTCCCGGCGCCAGCGAACCCGTGCCCAAGCTGAGCCGCGTGGCCGCCTACCAGCCCTGGGGCTGGTCGGTGGTGACGGGCGTCTACATGGACGACATCGAGGACGCCTTCCGCGCCTCGCTGCTGCAGTCGGGCGTCATGCTGGCGGTGGTGGTGGCGGTGCTGGCGCTGGTGGTCGGCATGGTCAACCGCAGCCTGCGCCGCACCATCGGCGGCGATCCGGAATACGTGCGCGAGATCGCCAGCCACATCGCCGACGGCGACCTGACCATGGCGGTGGACGTCCACGCCCGCGATAGCAGCAGCATCCTGTTCGCCATGAAGAGCATGCAGCAGCGCCTGGCCGACACCATTGGCGAGATCCGCCGCAGCGCCGACACCATCGCCACCGCCTCGACCCAGATCGCCTCCGGCAATATGGACCTGTCGAGCCGCACCGAGGCCCAGGCCAGCGCGCTGGAAGAGACGGCCGCCTCGATGGAGGAGCTGACCTCCACCGTCAACCAGAACGCGCAGAACGCGCAGCAGGCCAACCAGATGGTGCTGTCCACCTCGGGCATCGCGGCCAAGGGCGGCAAGGTGGTGCAGGAAGTGATCGACACCATGGAGACCATCAACACCGCCTCGCGCAAGATCGTCGACATCATCTCCGTCATCGACGGCATCGCCTTCCAGACCAACATCCTGGCGCTGAACGCCGCCGTGGAGGCGGCACGGGCGGGCGAGCAGGGGCGGGGCTTCGCCGTGGTGGCGTCCGAGGTGCGCAATTTGGCGCAGCGCTCGGCCGGGGCGGCGAAGGAGATCAAGGCCCTGATCGGCGAGTCGGTGGACTGCGTCGACTGCGGCGGCGCGCTGGTGACGGAGGCCGGCAGCACGATGCGCGAAGTGGTCGACAGCGTGCAGCGGGTGACGGACATCATGGCCTCGATCGCCGACGCCTCGCGCGAGCAGAGCACGGGCATCGGCCACGTCAACCAGGCGATCACGGAGATGGATTCGGTGACGCAGCAGAACGCGGCGCTGGTGGAAGAAGCGGCGGCGGCGGCGGGCAGCCTGCAGGACCAGGCGGCGCTGCTGGCGCAGCTGGTGGCGCGTTTCCGCCTGGGCGGCGAGACGCAGGCGGCGTCGGCGCCCTCCCGCCGTCCCGTCGCCGCGCCGCAGCGCATGGCGCTGGCGCGCAGCTAAACCAAAACCGGGGTCAGGTCTGCCTTTCGGCCAAATTTTGCTTAGCAAGCAATTTTTGGCCGAAAGGCAGACCTGACCCCGAGTTGTTATTGGGCCGGGGTTTCGGCGGCTGCCGGGGCTTGGGCGGCGGCCGGCGCTGGCGGGGCCGCTTCGAACAGCAGCTTGCCTTCTTCCACGCGGAACACGCCCAGCAGCTGGCCCGGGTCGCCCTTGGCTTCCGCGTACTGCGTGCAGGACTGGGTCTCGAACTGCCACAGGTCCTTGCCCGCGCGCAGATACCATTGATCGTCGCCGGGCGAGAGCAGCTCGAATTCCACGTCGTCGGCGGGAATCACCCCCAGCTCGATGCGCCGCTGGCAGTCCGGCAGGCGCGTCACCACCACCTCCACCGTCACCTCGTCGCTCCAGAAGTGCTCCTGCGCGCGGTGCACCGTCACCGAGAGATTGCCGCCGCCCGCGCGGAACGAGGCCGTGTCGTCGACGCAGCCGGCCAGCAGCAGGGGAAGCAGGGCAATCAGGATCTTGCGCATGGAGTGGAGTCCGTTAGGGATTTGCCATCATTATAGCGGCGACATGAGAACCGGTGTACCATCACCAGCTGTCGATCCGGACACCATCTACAGGAGACAGGCATGGCGAAGCTGAACGTCAACGGCACCGTACACGAATATGAGGCGGAGGACGATACGCCGCTGCTGTGGGTCCTGCGCGAACAACTGGGGCTGACCGGCACCAAATACGGCTGCGGCATCGCCCAGTGCGGCGCCTGCACCGTGCATATCGACGGCGTGGCCACGCGCAGCTGCGTCTATCCCGCCGCCGCCGTCACGGCCGCGCAGAAGATCACCACCATCGAGGGCCTGTCGCCCGACGGCTCGCATCCCGTGCAGAAGGCCTGGGCCGCGCTGGACGTGCCGCAGTGCGGCTTCTGCCAGTCCGGCATGATCATGGCCGCCGCCGCCCTGCTGAAGGAAAAGCCCAAGGCCACCGACGCCGACATCGACAACGCCATCACCAACATCTGCCGCTGCGGCACCTACAACCGCGTGCGCAAGGCCATCCACGTGGTGGCGCGCGGCGGCGATCCGAAATCGGCGGGCCTCGACATCCAGCGCATCGAAGGAGGCAAAGCATGAGCGCCGTCTTGTCTTCTTCGCGCCGCGGTTTCCTCAAGGGCGCCGCGCTGGGCGGCCTGATGGTCGCCTTCCACATTCCGTTCGAGGACGCGCAGGCGCAGACGGCGGGCGCCACGCCGGAGGTCAACGCCTGGGTTGTCGTCAAGCCGGACGACACCATCGTGATCCGTATCGCCCGCTCCGAAATGGGCCAGGGCACGCTGACCGGCCTGGCCCAGCTGGTGGCCGAGGAGCTGGACGCCGACTGGAGCAAGGTCACCACCGAGTATCCGACGCCGGGCGCGAACCTGGCGCGCAAGCGCGTGTGGGGCAGCTATTCGACGGGCGGCTCGCGCGGTATCCGTGAATCGAACGACTACGTGCGCAAGGGCGGCGCCGCCGCGCGCATGATGCTGGTGCAGGCCGCCGCCGAGGCATGGCAGGCGCCGGTAGCCGAATGCCGCGCCGCCAACAGCGTCATCACCCACCTGCCGACGGGACGCACGGTCAGCTACGGCAAGGTGGCCGACGCTGCTGGCAAGCTGGCGCAGCCGACCGACGTCGTGCTCAAGGACCCCAAGGACTGGAAGCTGGCCGGCAAGCGCCTGGCGCGCCTGGACACGGTGGACAAGACCATGGGCAAGCAGGTCTACGGCATGGACCTGAAGATGCCGGGCATGCTCAACGCCGCCATCAAGGACTGCCCCGTCTTCGGCGGCAAGGTGAAGAGCTTCGACGCGGCGGCCATCGCCGGCAAGCCGGGCGTGAAGAAGGTGCTTCAGGTTGGCGACAGCGCCGTCGCCGTGGTGGCCGACACCTGGTGGCGCGCCAAGAGCGCGCTGGCCGCCCTGCCCATCGAGTGGGACAACGGCCCCAATGCGCACCTGAGTAGCGCCGATATCGCCGCCATGCTAAAGGAAGGTCTGGACGCGAAAGAGGCCATCGTCGGCAACAGCAATGGCGATGTGCACGCGGCGCTGGCCTCGTCCGCGCGCAAGGTGGAGGCGGTGTACTCCTTCCCCTTCCAGAATCACGCCACGATGGAGGTAATGAACGCCACCGCCAAGTGGACGCCGGAGCGCTGCGAAGTGTGGACGCCGACCCAGAACGGCGAAGCGGCACTGGCCGCGACGGCTGAAGCGGCGGGCCTGCCCGCATCGCAGTGCGACGTCTACAAGCTGCATCTGGGCGGCGGCTTCGGACGCCGCGGCGCCACGCATGACTGGGTGCGCCAGGTGGTGCTGATCGCGAAGGAGATGCCGGGCACGCCCGTCAAATTGATCTGGACCCGCGAAGAGGACATGCAGCACGGCCGCTATCACCCCGTCACGCAGTGCAAGCTGACTGCGGGACTGGACGCCAAGGGCAATGTGACGGCGCTGCATATGCGGATTTCGGGCCAGTCGATTCTGGCCTCGCTGGGGCAGACGCTCAAGGATGGCAAGGATCCGGTGGTGTTCCAGGGCCTGAATCCGCCGGGGCCGGAAGCGTCGATCGGCTACAGCTTCCCCAATCTGCTGGTGGACCATGCGATGCGCAATCCGCCCGTGCCGGCGGGCTTCTGGCGTGGTGTGAACCTGAACCACAACACCATCTATCTCGAATGCTTCATGGACGAGATTGCGCATGCGACCAGGCAGGACCCGCTGGCCCTGCGCCGCAAGCTGATGGCCGAGCATCCCAAGCATCTGGCCGTGCTGAACGCGGTGGCGGAGAAGGCGGGTTGGGGCAAGCCAGCACCCAAGGGCGTGTATCGCGGACTGGCGCAGACCATGGGCTTTGGCAGTTATGTCGCCGCCTGCGCCGAGGTTTCGGTCAGCAAGGATGGCAAGGTGAAGGTCCACCGCATCGTGGCGGCGACCGATCCGGGGTATGCCGTCAATCCGCAGCAGATCGAGGCGCAGGTGGAGGGATCGTTTGTCTACGGTCTGTCCGCCTCGCTGTACGGCGAGTGCACGCTGAAGGACGGGCAGATGGAGCAGCACAACTTCGACACCTACCAGGTACTGCGCATGGACGAGATGCCGAAGGTGGAGACCATCGTCATGCCGTCCGGCGGCTTCTGGGGCGGCGTGGGCGAGCCGACGATTGCCGTCGCCGCGCCGGCGGTGCTGAACGCGATCTTCGCCGCCACCGGCAAGCGCGTGCGCGAGCTGCCGCTGAAGAATCACAGCTTGAAGAAGGCTTGATCGCGGACTGTCTGCGCCATGTTCCGCAATCTGCACTCGTCCGCCGTCGCGCTGGCGGTCGTGCTGGCCGCAGCATTGACCGGTATCCCGGCGCGCGGGCAAGTGCCGATGCCCGCAGTTGTCGGCGACGGCATCCCCGCGCCGCTGGCGTCCGAGGCGGGCGATGCGACGCGTGGGCGGGCTATCGCGGCGAACCGACAGGTTGGCCTGTGCCTGTTGTGTCACACCGCGCCGATTCCTGAAGAACGCTTTCAGGGCGATCTAGCGCCGGACCTTGCTGGCGCTGGCGAGCGCTGGTCCGCCGCCCAGCTTCGCTTAAGGATGGTGGACGCCAGCCGCTTCAATCCCGACACCATCATGCCCTCGTATTACCGCATTGACGGCCTGCGGCGCGTCGCTCCCGCCCAGCAGGGAAAGCCAATTCTGGATGCGCAGCAGATCGAAGACGTCGTCGCATGGCTGCAAACCCTACGCGGCCCGCAGGAGGGACGCCAATGAAGCGGCGCAGCGTACTGGCGGCAGGCGCCGGTTTGGGCCTGGGTGGTATGGCGCTGCTGCTGGCGCGCTCCGCATCAGCCACGCCGGAAGAGATGGCGGCGGCGATTGCGCGCTTTACCGGCGGCGCGGCGCACAAGGACGGCAAGGTGAAGTTCGACATCGCCCAGCTGGTGGACAACGGCAACGCAGTCCCCGTCACCATTCGTGTAGAGAGCCCGATGACGGCGGCGGACTACGTTACCTCCATCGCCATCTTCAACGAGCGCAATCCCAATACCGATATTGTGGTCTTCACGCTGGGGCCGCGCGCGGGCAAGGCGGAAGTGTCGACGCGCATCCGTCTGGCGACATCGCAGAAGCTGATCGCGTTAGCGCGCATGAGCGACGGCAGCTTCTGGTCGCAATCGGTGGACGTGATCGTCACGCTGGCCGCCTGCATCGAAGGGGAGGCGTCCTGATGGCCCGCGCTCTGATCCACATGCCGCAGACGGCCAAGCAGGGCGAGATCATCGAGATCCGCGCCCTGATCGCGCATCCCATGGAGACGGGCTATCGTCCCGGCTCGGATGGCAAGATCGTCCCGCGCGACATCATTCGCCGATTCACTTGCCGCTACAACGGCGAGCAGGTGTTCGCCGCCGAGCTGCATCAGGCGGTATCGGCCAATCCCTATCTCGGCTTCTTCACTGTGGCGACGGAAAGTGGCACGCTGGAGTTCAGCTGGGAAGGCGATAACGGCTTCGCGCAGATGGAGAAAATGCCCATCACGGTGAGCGCATCATGAAGCGCGTGGTGATCCTTGCTGCCGCCGGAGTGCTAGCCGCCGCCAGCGCCGCCGCGTTAACCGCAGTCGATGCCGCCGCGGAGGACGCGTTTCAGCCCCGCGCGCGCTCGCCCAACCCGGCCCGCTTCGTTGCAATTGCTCCCGCTGCGGGCGGCGCCGCCCCAGTTGCGGATTCACGCCGCTCCGGCGCGGAATTCATGAGCGCCTCGACGCAGGCGATGCAGCGTGACGACACGCTCAACCCCGGCATGCTGTGGGTTGCCGGCGGCGAGACGCAATGGAGCACGCCCGCAGGCCGCAGCGCCAAATCCTGCGCCGCCTGCCACGGCGACGCAAAGACCAGCATGCGCGGAGTAGCCGCCCGCTTCCCCGCCTTCGATGCGCCCAGCCAGGGCGTCATCAACCTCGCCCAGCGCATCAATCTTTGCCGGGAACGACGCCAGCAAGCGTCACCCCTGCGTCTGGAAAGCGAAGAGCTGCTCGGTCTGGAAAGCTACATCGCCCTGCAATCGCGAGGCCTTCCCGTCGCCCCGCCGCGCGACAAGCAAGTGGCCGCCGCAGCCACGCGTGGCAAACAGCTCTACTTCCAGCGCATCGGCCAGCTCAACCTCTCCTGCGCCCAGTGCCACGACGAGCGCTGGGGCAAGCATCTGGCCAGCAGCACCATTCCGCAGGCGCATGCGGCGGCCTATCCCATCTACCGGCTGGAGTGGCAGGCCATGGGATCATTGCAGCGCCGCCTGCGCAACTGCATCAGCGGCGTGCGCGCCGAAATTCCACCCTACGGTGCGCCCGAGCTGGTGGATTTGGAAGCATACTTGGCAGAGCGCGACAAAGGCATGCCAATCGAATCACCCGGAGTCCGACCATAAAGGAGAGATCATGCAGGTGAAGACCTTATTCCCGATCGCGCTGGCGCTGGCATGCGCACACGTACACGGAGCCTCGGCCGACATCCCCGAAATTTCCACCGGCGCCCGCCTCGCCGCCACTTGCGTGGCCTGCCACGGCACCAATGGCGCCACGAAAGGCAGCACGCTGCCGCAGCTGGCGGGACAGCCGCGCCAGACCTTGTCCGACAGCCTGCGCGCCTTCAAGAGCGCCACACGCCAGTCGACCATCATGACCCAGATCGCGCGCGGCTACACGGACGAGCAACTCGACCAGCTGGCCGCTTACTTCGCCGCTCAGAAAAAATAGGAGGCCGCCATGAAACGCCGCGAATTCATTCAGGCTGCCGGCGCTGGCATCGCACTTGCCTCCACCGTGGGCTGCGCCAGCGTGACCGGTTCCGCCAGGCCGCAAGTGGTGGTCGTGGGCGGCGGCTACGGCGGCGCCACCGCCGCCAAGTATGTGCGCCTGTGGAGCGCCGCCGCTATCGACGTGACGCTGATCGAACCGAATGCCAGCTTCATCTCCTGCCCGTTGTCCAACCTCGTGCTGGGCGGCTCGCGCACAATCGGCGATCTGACCCTGGGCTACGACGATCTCACCCGCAACCACGGCGTACGCGTGGTGCGCGACAGCGTGCGTTCCATCGACGCGGCGCAGCGCACGCTGGCGCTGGCCAGCGGCGCAACCATGCGCTATGACCGCCTGATTCTCTCTCCCGGCGTGGACTTCATATGGGACCAGCTGCCCGGCATGCAGCGCGAAGGCGCGCAGGACACCGTGCTGCACGCCTGGAAGGCCGGCGCGCAAACCGTCGCCCTGCGCGCGCAGCTGGAGGCGATGCCGGACGGCGGCGTGTTCGCGATGACGATTCCGCCCGCACCCTACCGCTGTCCTCCCGGCCCGTATGAGCGTGCGTCGCAGGTCGCCTTCTACTTCAGCAAAGCCAAACCGCGCTCCAAGGTGCTGATCCTCGACGCGAACGAGGACGTGGTGTCGAAAGGCCCGCTGTTCAAACGCGTATGGAAGGAGCGCTATGGCGGCATCATCGAATACCACCCCGGCTTTATGACGGCGGACGTGGATGCGCGCTCGCGCACCGCCATGTCGGAAGTCGGCGATCAGATGAAAGCCGATGTGCTGAACGTGATTCCGCCCCAGCGCGCAGGCGCCATCGCCGTGCAGAGCGGGCTGGCGAACGCCAACGGCCGCTGGTGCGCGGTGGATTTCCTCACCTTCGAATCGACTCAGGCGAAGAACATCCATGTGCTGGGCGATGCAATCCAGACCGCGCCGCTGATGCCCAAGTCGGCGCACATGGCGAACCAGCACGCCAAGGTCTGCGCCGCCGCTGTGGTCGACCTGCTGGCCGGACGCGCGCCGCAAGCGCGTCCCATGCTGACCAATACCTGCTACAGCTTCGTCTCCGACAAGGACGTGATCCATGTCGCCTCCGTCCACGCCTACGACGCGGACAAGAAAACGCTGCTGGTGGTTTCTGGCTCCGGCGGCGTGTCGGCGGGGCCGACGGAGCTGGAAGGCGAATACGCCCAGAACTGGGCGCGCAACATCTGGGCCGACACCCTGAGCTAGCCGGCGTCGTTCCCGCGTAGGCGGGAATCCCATTGCAGGGCGCGGGCGGCCGCAGCACACGAACTTCCCGCCCGCGCCGTGGTCCGCCGATGCGGAATGGCGCTTACCAGCCGCCGCCCGCCGCGCGGAAGGTAGCCACGGCGGCGCGCGCGTTGTCCGCGTGGACGCGCGCCATCTGGTCGCGCGAGGCCAGCAACTGGCGCTCCTCGTCCAGCACCTCATACAGGCTCACCGCGCCGCCCTTATAGGCGTCCTCGGACAGGTCGCGCGCCCGCACATGGGCGTCCACCTCGTCCGCCAGCTCCTTGTGCTGGGCTTCCAGCTCGGTCAGATTGGCGACGGCGTTTTCCACATCTTCCGCCGCGCGCAGTACGGCCTTGCGGTAGGCGGCCAGCGCTTCCGCATTGGCGCCCTTGGCGCGCGCCACTTCGGCGTCGATGCGGCCGAAGTCAAACAGGCGCCAGCGCAGGCCCGCGCTGGCCTGCGGCTGCAGGGCGGCGGCCGTCAGCAGGCCGCTGCTGCCCAGGCTCGACACGCCCAGCAGCGCCGACAAGGTCACCTTGGGATAGTACTCGGCCATCGCTTCCCCGATCTGGGCGTTGGTGGCGGCCAGATGGCGCTCGGCCGCGATCACGTCCGGGCGGCGGCGCAGCAGGTCGGCGGGACCTTGCGACAGTTCGATGGCGGGCACCTTGTTGTCGGCCACCACCGGCGTGGCCAGTTCCGCCGCATAGGTGCCGGGAGCGGCGCCCATCAGCACATCCAGGCGGTTGAGCTGCGTTTCCAGTTCCGCGCGCAGGGGCGGGATGGTGGCGCGGGCCTGGGCCACCAGCGCCTCGGCCTGCGCCGCCTCGCGGCGCGACGACAGGCCGTCGGCCAGGCGCAGGCGCACCAGTTCCAGTGTGCGGCCGTTGGTCGCCACCTGTTCCTGCGCGATGGCGATGCGGCGCTGGGCGCCGCGCACGCGGAAGTAGGCGTCGGCCGCTTCCGCCGCCACCGAGATGCGCACGCCCAGGCGGTCCGCTTCCGCCGCCTGCAGTTCGGCGCTGGCGCGTTCGCTTTCCTTTTTCAGACTGCCGGCGATGTCGGCCTCCCAGCTGGCGCCCAGGCCGCCGTTATACAGCGTCTGTTCGCGGTTGTAGCCGGGCGCGTGGCTGGCCAGCAGGCCTTCCGGGCTGTTGAGCGACTGGCGCTGGTGCGTCACGCTGGCGTTGACCGAGCCGGAAGGCAGGCGGTTGGCGTCCGCCTCGTTGGAGACGGCGCGGGCCTGTTCCACACGCGCCATGGCGGCCGCCAGATCCAGGTTCTGCGCCAGCACGCGCTCGACGATGCTTTGCAGGACTGGGTCCTGGAAGCCGGTCCACCAGGTATCCAGCGACGGTGCGGGCAGCTTCGCCTTGCGCGCGGCCAGGGCGGAAGCCGTGTGATAGCTGGCGGCCAGCGGCGCGTCCGGCTTTTTATATTCCGGGCCGACGGCGCAGCCTGTCAGCGCGGACAGCGCCAGCAAGCCGGCGGCGGCCAAAGTGGTAAGGCGCAGCTTGCCGGGCTGGCGGGAAGATAGGGCGTCGTGCATCTGGTCCATGTCGCTCTCCAAAAATTGACACTTGCAAGTTGATAGAGTCCAGTATATGCTGTAATCATTGTGATCGCAACTAATAAATTTTCGACGGGAGTTTTTTGATGCAAAAGAAAGATTTCAGCCTCATGCCTTGCCCTATCGCCCGCAGCCTGGGCAAGGTGGGCGAGTGGTGGAGCATCCTGATCCTGCGCGACTGTTTCTATGGCGAGAGCCGTTTCGACGGCTTCCAGAAGAGCCTCGGCATCGCGCCTAATATGCTCACCCGCCGCCTGAACGACCTGGTGGAAGCGGGCCTGATGGAGCGCCGCCTGTACAAGGAAAAGCCGCCCCGCTATGAATATGTGCTGACGGCCAGCGGCCGCGACTTCCTGCCCGTGCTGCTGACCTTGAACGCCTGGGGCAACAAGCACTTCTCCCCTGAAGGCAAGGCCATCATGGTGCGCGACGAAATCACCGGACACGACGTCCACATGCTGCTGGTCGATTCCGCCAGCGGCCAGCCTATTACCTCGGCCCGCCACGGCTTTGTGCCCGGCCCCGGCGCGACCGAAAACATGCGCCTCCGCCTGGAGCGCGCCGCCGAAAAACGAGCCGCCGCGCGCCGCGCCGCTGCCGCCCTCTGATCCGCATCCTCACATCCAACCCCATTCAAGGAGCCTCCATGACCACCACCGCCACCGCCGACAACGGCCAAGTGATTTCCCTCCCGTCCAACGGCGCGCCGCGCAGCCGCAAGAACACCATCATCGCCGCCGTGCTGGCCGCCGCTGGCCTGGGACTGGCCGGTTATGGCGTCCACTGGTGGAACGAGGGCCGCTTCCTGGAAGAGACGGACGACGCCTATGTCGGCGGTGACGTAACGGTGATCGCGCCCAAGGTGGCGGGCTACCTGGCCAAGGTGTCGGTGATCGACAACCAGCAGGTGCACAAGGGCGACGTGCTGGCCACCATCGACGACCGCGACTACCGCGCCGCGCTGGCCAAGGCCGAAGGCGCCGTCTCCGCCGCCCGCGCCGCCCTGGCCAACCTGGACGCCACGCGCGATCTGCAGGAGGCGGTGATCGTGCAGGCCCGCGCCGGCATCACCGCCAGCAACGCGGAAACGGCCCGCGCCCGCGACGACCAGACGCGCTACCAGAACCTGTCGGCCAAGGCCGCCGTGTCGGTGCAAAGCTCGCAGAAGGCCGATGCCGACTACAAGCAGGCCCTGGCCAACGACCAGAAAACCCAGGCGCAGCTGGCCGCCGCCCAGCGCGAGCTGGAGGTCATCGCCACCCGCAAGCAGCAGGCGCAGGCCGCGCTGGAACAGGCCATCGCCGAACGCGATCTGGCCCAGCTGAACGTGGAATACACCGTGATCCGTGCCCCAATCGACGGCACCATCGGCAACCGCCGCGCGCGCGACGGCGCCTACGCCACCGTGGGCAACGCGCTGCTGTCCGTGGTGCCGGCGCATGGCCTGTGGGTCGACGCCAACTTCAAGGAAGGCCAACTGGCCAAGTTCCGCCCCGGCCTGCGCGTGAAGGTGGAAGCGGACGTGCTGCCGGGCCGCGTCTTCCACGGCACCGTGGCCAGCCTGGCGCCCGCCACCGGCGCCCAGTTCAGCGTCCTGCCGGCGGAAAACGCGACCGGCAACTTCACCAAGATCGTGCAGCGCGTGCCGGTGCGTATCCTGCTGGATGAAAAAGACGGCACCCTGGGCACCCTGCGTCCCGGCCTGTCCGTGGTGGCGGAGGTGGACGTGCGCGGTGGCGACGAAAAGGCCAAGCAATGAGCGCCGCCGCCACTGACGTAGGCGCCGCCAAGCTGGCGCCGCCTGCCCCGGCGCCCTGGCAGCCGCCCGTCCTGACCATGGGGCAGAAAGTCGCGGCCTTCGCCACCATGTGCGTGGGCATGTTCATCGCCCTGCTCGACATCCAGATCGTGTCGGCCTCGCTGCGCGACATCGGTGGCGGCCTCTCCGCCGGCTCCGACGAAACGGTGTGGGTGCAGACCGCCTACCTGATCGCCGAGATCATCGTCATTCCGCTCTCCGGCTGGCTGTCGCGCGTGATGTCCACGCGCTGGCTGTTCGCCGCCTCCGCCGCCGGCTTCACCATCACCAGCATGCTGTGCGGCGTGGCCTGGAATATCGACAGCATGATCGCCTTCCGCGCCGCGCAGGGCTTCCTCGGCGGCTCGATGATCCCGATGGTGTTCACTACCGCCTTCATCTTCTTCCAGGGACCGCAGCGCGTGGTGGCTGCCGCCACCGTCGGCGCGCTGGCCTCGCTGGCGCCTACGCTGGGCCCCACGGTGGGCGGCTGGATCACCGACCATATCAACTGGCACTGGCTGTTCTTCATCAACCTGATCCCCGGTCTGTTCGTCACCATCGTGGTGCCGATGATGGTCAAGATCGACCGTCCCAACTGGTCGCTGCTGCGCGGCGCCGACTACCTGGGCATCACTTTGCTGGCGCTGTTCCTCGGCTGCCTGGAGTACACGCTGGAAGAAGGTCCGCGCTGGGACTGGTTCGGCGACCAGACCATCCTCACCACGGCCTGGATCTCCGGCCTGGCGGGCGTGGGCTTTATCTGGCGCACGCTGACCTATGCAAATCCCGTGGTCGACCTGCGCGCGCTGAAGGACCGTAACTTCGCGCTGGGCTGCTTCTTCTCCTTCGTCACCGGCATCGGCATCTTCGCCACCATCTACCTCACGCCCCTGTTCCTGGGCCGCGTGCGCGGCTTCAGCGCGCTCGATATCGGCCTGGCGATTTTCTCTACCGGCGTGTTCCAGATCATGTCGATCCCCATCTACTCCTACCTGGCCAACCGGGTGGACCTGCGCTGGCTGATGATGTTCGGCCTGGGCCTGTTTGCGTTCTCGATGAAGGAATTCGCACCCATCACCCACGACTGGGGTGCGGCCCAGCTGATGCTGCCGCAGGCCCTGCGCGGCGCGGCGCAGCAGTTCGCTGTGGCGCCGACCGTCACGCTGACCCTGGGCGCGCTGGCGCCGGAGCGTCTGAAGCTGGCGTCCGGCCTGTTCAACCTGATGCGCAACCTGGGCGGCGCGATCGGCATCGCGGCCTGCGCCACGATTCTGAACGACCGCACCAATATGCACTTCCTGCATCTGGCCGAGCACCTGAACACGACCAATGAAGCGATGTCGCAGACGCTGTCCGGCGTGGGCGCCAACCTGATGGCCTGGGGCGCGGACGCCGCCGGCGCGCAAGCGGGCGCCCTCAAGCAACTGTGGCTGCTGACCCAGCGCGAAGCTTTAACGCTGACCTTCGCCGACGCCTTCCTGATGGTGATGGCCTGCTTCGTCGTCGCCACCGCCATGGCGCCGCTGATGCGCAAAGTGGAAGCCCCGAAAGCCCCTTCCGCCGACGCGCACTAAGCGTCACCGGCCAGCCGCGCTGCCACGCGCAGCGCGGCGACGGCCTTCAGCGCCGTCCTGCCCAGCGCCGCCACTACGGCCGGCCGTACGCCGGCCAGTTCCTTCTCCAGTCAATACTCACAGGCGGCGCAAGCGCGGGCCGTGACAATTGAATAGTATTGAGAATTCAACTTTTCGTTAACATTGTCTGATTACCCACTTGTTCAATTGGGCACCTGACATGGGCGATACGATGAATGACTCCCCTGCCGACGACGGCTATATCGGTCAGCTGGCGCCGGGCGTGCGGCTGAGCGCCACCTTGCAGTCCCCGGGCGAGGCGGAGCATTTCACCTTCGATGCGCAGGCCGGCGAGGTCTGCCGCTTTGAGCTGCAAAGCGGCGCTGCCAGCTTCGCATTGTCGGGGTTCTCCTTTACCGACGCCGACGGCCACAGCGTTCCCAGCGGTATGCAGATGGCCAGCGACTGTACGCTGAGCTGCTGGGTGGCGCCTTCCGTGTCCGGCAAGTTCGTGCTGACTGTCTCCGCCTCTCATTACAGCACGGGCCAAAGCTACAGCGTCGAAGAAGAAGCACCGCTCTACGACGATGTGGGCAACGACCCGGCGCATGCGGCCGTCCTCGCTCTGGGTGTGACGGTGGCGCGCGCGCTGGAAGTGCCTACCGACCAGGATGTGTACAAACTGCATGTCGAGGCAGGCAATACCTACCGCATTGACGCGTTACCCATCGGCAGCAATCCGTACGGACATGATGCCTTCTCGCTGAGCGCGGTGGACGGTGCGGGCGGCTCCATCAATCTGCGCCCTCTGCCGAACGACGCTTCCTCCGGCTCGCGCTTGTTCGAGGCCGCCGCCACAGGCGATTACTACTTCACTGTCGCGCACTCCGTCTCCAATGATTACCAGAGCAGCGCCTATGCGCTGAGCACCTGGTCCTACGGCGCGGACGATTATCCCGATACGGCGCCCGCCAAGGTGGAATTGCCCGTCAACGGCAAGCTGCAGGGCAGCATCGACTACCCCGACGACAGCGATTCCTTCAAGGTCCACTTGGAGGCTGGGCGCAGTTATGTCTTCGATCTGCAGGGTGTGCTGAGCGGCGGCGGCTCGATCGACGCCACCACCGCCGGCTTATCGCTTTACTCGCCGCAGCTGGACACGCGCGGCGCGCAGGCGCTGTCCGGCGGCGAGGCGCGCCTGCTATACGTGGCGGCGGCTACGGGCGACTACTACATCAACGTGCACGGCGACGGCAACCATCTGGGCAGTTACACCGTGGTTGCCACCCAGACCAGCGGTGATCTGACGCCGCCGGCGCTGGCGTCCTCCGCTTCGGTCGACGCTCCCGGCCTGACGGGCAAGCTCACGCTCTCCTTCAGCGAAAGTATCGTGGCCGGCGCCACCAGCGGCATCACTCTCATGGACAGCGCTGGACATGCCGTCGCTCCCCATGGCGCAGCGAACTACCAGGTGACGGCGGCCGGCAACCAGCTGCTCCTCGATTTTCATTCCTATCTGGCGCCCGGAGCCAGCTATACGCTGACGCTGCCGGCGGCCAGCGTGCTGGACCTGGCGGGCAATCAGCTGGCGGCGCCCGTCACAATCAGCATCAGCACCCCGGCTGCGGCGGCGCAGGGCGGGGCGGGCGATGATTTGCTGCTTGGCCAGGGCAATGGACTGCAGATCGACGGCGGCGCTGGCATCGACACCGTGCACTACGCCAGCCCGGCCTCCAATCTGGACATCGTGCGCGGCGCTGGCCAGACCACGGTGCAGCTGCATGGCGCGGCCGCTCCCGACGTCCTGACCGGCATCGAGCGTATCCAGCTGCCGGATGAAGCGCTGGCGCTCGATATCGACGGCAACGCGGGCCAGGCTTACCGGCTCTATCAGGCAGCTTTCGATCGCATACCGGATGCGGCAGGACTGGGCTTCTGGATCTCGGCCCTGGACCACGGAACCAGTTTGCAGACGGTGGCGCACGGTTTCACGGCCAGCGCGGAATTCCAGTCGCTGTACGGCGCATCAATCAGCGACGCGCAGTATGTGAGCCAGCTTTATCACAATGTGCTGCACCGCGACGGTGAGCCATCCGGTGCGGCATTCTGGCTCGATGTCCTTCAGCATGGCCACACGCGCGACGAAGTGCTGACCGCCTTTAGTGAAAGTCCGGAAAACCAGGCCGCCGTGATCGGCAGCATCCAGCACGGCGTCATTTACACTCCCTTTGGATAAATAGAATAATGAGCGATGAAGACATTGGCGCGGGCATCGGCACTCAGGGCCGTTTGACGGTTGGGCAGAGCGTTACCAGCAACTTGACCCTCTTCCCGGATGCGGACTGGTTCCAGATCACGCTGGAAGCGGGTAAAGCTTACACGTTCACGCTGAGCCGCTCGTACTGGGGGGTGCCGCTACTCAATATGAGCCAGGTGACCCTGCGGCTGCATGACAGCACAGGCCTTACCATTGACTATGTGGGCGGCAATTTCTCCGATATCGGCGCTCCGATCACGATGTCTTTTGTCGCCGGTCAGTCGGGCAGCTATTACGTCGACGTCAACGGCTACTACGGCAACGCGACGGGCGACTACACTCTGCAGGCCGCCCCGCTGCCGCAAGCGCCCGACGACTATGCGCCAGACGCCAGCACCACCGGCGTAATGACGAGCGGCCAGGCCGTGCACGGCAAATTCGAAACGGCGGGCGATGTCGACTGGTTCAAATTCCATGCCGACGCGGGCCAGAGTTACAGCTTCTCCTTCGCCAAAGGCGCCGGCCTGGTGGACGCCGACAACTACATCATCTATGGCGCGAACGGCGCGGCACAGGATATCTTCTCCAGCTACCCCTTCCAGGCGCTGGCCACGGGCGACTATTACATCGGGCTGTACAGCGGACCGGCGGGCGACTATTCGGTGACCATGAACCATCTGCCCGATGACTACAGTGCCAACAACATCTCGCCGGGCCAGCTGGCCGTGGGCGGCTCGATCAGCGGCGCAATCCAGTACCGCAACGATACCGACCGCTTCCACATCACGCTGGAGCAGGGCAAGGTATATACCTTCGACCTGAGCGCCGACGACCCGCTGTTCTCCCATCTGAACCTGGGTTGCACGGATGACAGCGGCAACCAGATCACCCTGAGCAAGATCAGTTCCGCCAACGACGTTTTGCGGCTGAGCTTTGCCGCACCCAAGTCCGGCGTGTATTCGCTGGATGTGATACCGGATTCGCTGTGGGCAGCCACGACGGAAGCCCATTACACTCTGAGCTCGCTCCCGGACATGAGCGACGATGTCGGCAATACAGTGGCCAAGGCCACCACGCTGGCCGTCGGCTCCAGCTTCAGCGGAAAAATTGATGTGCCTGGCGATATCGACATGTTCCGGCTCGATGTCACGGCGGGCGTGTCATATAAGCTTTCCCTAGACTCGGTGACGGCGGTCAACGGGCAGGCTAATCCACAGTTCAGCCTGAGCGCCGTCAACGCCAGCGGGCAACCGCAAGGCACGCCGCTGCATCAGGCCGGCAGCTACATTTTCACGCCAAGCACGTCCGGCCCCTATTATTTCCAGACCAGCGCTGATGCGCTGGAAAATTACACGCTGTCAGTCCAGCCGGCGGCCGATGACTTTGCCGGCAATGCCGCCGGCGCCGGCCAGCTGTCGCTGACCACTCCGGCCCGCGGTATGATCGAGTTCAATGGCGACCGCGACTGGTTCGGCATACCGCTGGACGCCGGCGCCACGTATTGGTTCAGCTTGCACACCCCGAGCGGCGACGGCGTCGACAACACTACGCCACGCTTGGACAAAGGCCGGATTCAGGTGATGGATGCCAGCGGCACGGTTGTCGCCACCGCTCCGATCGCTTCGCTTGACTTCCCCCCCGCGCTGTCTTTTACGCCCACAAGCAAGGGGACGTACTACCTTGAGGTTCAGGGCGTCGATGGTTACTCGAACGGTGTGGGCATCTATCAGTTGCAGGCCCAGTTGGGCGTGCGTGACGATGTCGGCAACGACAATGCCCACGCCGCCGTGCTGACGCCGGGCGTAACGAAAAGCGGCACGCTGGAGGTCTGGGGCGATCAGGATGTGTTCAAACTGAGCGTGACGGCAGGTGTCACCTACGGACTGGTACTGCAAGTAAGCGGTGCCCCGACCAATATGACTGTGACCGACAGCAGCGGGCATACCATCGTTCCGGCTAATACCTATGGCCCGATTCAGTTCCAAGCGTCAGCCAGCGATGATTACTACGTGACAATCGCAGGCGCCTATTCGTTTACGGGATCGGGCAGCTACCAGTTGACCGCCATTTCCCATGGCGACGACGATTACGCGGGCAATACCGCCACCACCGGCGTCCTTGCGGCCAACGGCAGCGCGCATGGCAATTTCAGCTATACGGGCGACAGCGACTGGTTCAAAGTCCATGTGGAGGCGGGCCAAAGCTATGTGTTCAACCTGATCGGCGCCAGCGGCGGCGGCGGAACGCTCGACACCGGCAGCAATGGCACCGGGCTTACGCTGTACGACAGCAATGGCACTTACATGCGCACCAGCGGCAGCAATGGCAGCAGCGGCGACATCCAGCTCAGCTATGCCGCCAACACGACGGGCGACCTCTATATTGCTGCCCTTGGCAACACGGGCAGCTATACCCTGACCGAGACGGCCGCCAGCACAGACGTGACGCCGCCTGCACTGCTTGCCGTCACGCCTGCCGATGGCGTTGGCGGCGTCGCGCTGTCGGGAACAATCAGCCTGAGCTTCAACGAGAACATCATGCTGGGAACGTACGCGAATATCTCGCTGGTGGATGCCAACGGCAAAGGTGTCGCTTTGTCCGGCGGCGGGACAGGCACGGTGGCGGGCCAGACGCTGGTAATCGATCCCCTCACCAATTTGCAGCCGGGGATGACCTATACCCTGTACATTGCATCAGGCACGGTGCTGGATCTGGCGGGTAATAAGGCGGTCATGCCGAACCAATTCACTTTCAGCACGGTCGCCGCCGTGACGGCAGGGACGGACGGCAACGACTTCCTGGTCGGCAGCGGCACCGGTCTGCAGCTGAACGGCGGCAATGGCATCGACACGGTCTACTACGACAACCGCAATACCTCTATGAACCTCTACCGCAGCGGCGACAAGTTCATCGTGGCCAGGGCCGGCTCCGCGCAAGGCGATACGTTGACCGGCATAGAGCGCGTGGTATTCGCCGACCATGCGGTGGCGCTGGATATCGACGGCCATGGCGGGCAAGTGTATCGCCTGTATCAGGCCGCGTTCGACCGCACGCCGGATCAGGCTGGACTGGGTTTCTGGATGGCGGCGATGGACAGTGGCCAGAGCCTGCAGTCGGTGGCGCATGGCTTTGTCGCCAGCGCGGAATTCCAGTCGTTGTATGGCAGCAGCACCACCGACGCGCAGTACGTGAATCTGCTATATCAGAACGTGCTGCATCGGGGTGGCGATGCGGGCGGCACGGCCTTCTGGCTCGATATCCTGCAACGCGGCTATTCGCGCGACGAGGTGCTGACCGCCTTCAGCGAAAGCCCGGAAAACCAGGCTGCGCTGATTGGCGCGATCGGCAACGGTTTCACTTATATCCCCCATGCTTGATACGAAAAGGGTGGGAGTGGTCCCACCTTGTTCGATATCAAAAAAGGCCAGTCCCGTCCGTGACATCATCGGCACCTTGTTCCCCTGCCATGATGGATCACCACGATGGAACAATTACTGCCTTACTACGAGCGTGAACTTGGCCAGCTGCGCCGCGCCGGACAGGAATTCGCGGCGCGCTATCCCAAGCTGGCGGGCAGCCTGCAGATCAGCGGCGAAACCTGCGCAGATCCCCATGTCGAACGGCTGATCCAGGCCACCGCCTTCCTCAACGCCCGTGTGGCGCGGCTGCTGGACGACGGCTACTCCGGCTTCACGGAAGCATTGCTGAGCATGCTGTATCCGCACTATCTGCGGCCTTTCCCCTCCTGCTCGATTGCCCGCGTCGACTACAGCGACACCGCTCCCTCCAAGCTCAGTAATATTATCCAGCTGCCGCGCGGGACGGAAATGAAGGCGCGCACCCACAATGGAGTGGCCTGCCGATTTCGCACGGCTTACGACCTTACCGTGGCTCCTGTCGCCATCAGCGGCCTGCGCTTCGACCCCATCGTGCAGGCGCCGCCGGCGCTTCGCTTGCCGCTGGATGTGGTATCCGCCGTCTGCATCACCATCGACAGCACCGCCGCCACCAGCTTGCCGCAACTGGGTTTGGCCACGCTGCGGGCGTTTATCGATGGCGAGGCTTCCCTCGCCAGCGGCCTGCGCGACGCCCTGTTCATGCGCGCCGCCTGCGCCTTCATCGAGATCGGCGGCCGGTGGCGCATGCTGGAGAAGGTGCCGCTGGCGGCGGCCGGCTTTCATGACGAGGATGCGCTGCTGCCGGCAGCGCCGTCGGAACATGCGGCCTATCGCCTGCTGAGCGAGTATTTTGCTTTCCCCGAAAAATTCGACTTTGTCGACATCGACCTGGCGGCCCTACTGGCCAATGCGCCCCAGGATTGCGCAAGGGTCAGGCTTACCATCGGCCTGTCCGGCGTCCGTCCCGATACGCCTGCCGCGCGCATCCTGCGCATGCTCACGCCCGACAATCTGGCGCTGGCGTGCACGCCCGTGGTGAACCTGTTCCGCCATACCGCAGTACCAATCCGCATCACGCACAGGCAGAGCAGCTATCCGCTGATTCCAGACCAGATATCGGCCCATGCCAGCGACATCTACAGCATCGATGGCGTGCAGCTGCTGCGGCAGTCGGAGCATGACAGCACGGTGACGGACTTTTTCCCCTACTATTCGCTGCGCTATGGCGAGACGCACAAGCGCAAGGGGCGCTACTGGCTGCTGCGGCGCGACGAGGAACTCGCCGCCGACGGCACGGCGCATGAATATTCGCTGTCGCTGGTGGATCGCGACTTCTCGCCGCTGCAACTGGAGACGGGCACCGCCTCCATTGAACTCACCTGCACCAACCGCAATCTGCCGCAACTGCTGCGCCACGGCCATCCTGGCGGTGATTTGACGGTGGAGGTGGCGATGGGTGGTCTGCCCATCCGTTTGCTGCGACGGCCAACCGCCACGCACAGGATCGCCAGCGCCGGCGGCGGACAATGGGGACTGGTCGCCCATCTCGCCCTCAACCACCGCTCGCTGACGCAGGAAGGCCTGCCCGCGCTGGCCGCCATGCTGCGACTATACGCGCAGCCGGAGAGCACGGTGGCGCAGCGCCAGATCGACGGCATCTGCGCCATGTCGCACCGTCCCAGCGCCGCCTGGCTGCGCCGATCTGAAGGCGCGGCCTATCTGCGCGGCGTGGAGATTGCATTGACGCTGGACGAGGAAGCCTACGCCGGCACCGGCATCCACGTCTTCGCCCAGTTGCTTGACCATCTGTTTGCCCTGCACGTCCACCTGAACAGCTTCACGCAATTGGTGATCCTGTCCAAAGCCAGCGGAAAGGAACTGCTGCGATGCCCACCGCGAAACGGCAGCCTGCCCCTGGCCTGATTGGCCAGCTGCTGCATGAACCGCACCGCTTCGAGTTCTTCCAGGCGGCGCGGCTGGTCAGCATCGCCATGCGTCGCGGCGAATACGCAGCTGCCCTTTTCGCCGAACGCACGGATGCGCCGACTCGGCTCCGCTTCAATAACCGCCTTTCTCGGCCTGCTGGGCAGCACAGGCGCGCTGCCGCTGCACTACAGCCAGCGCATCGCCAGCCATGAGCGTGAAACCAGCGACGGCGCGCCGCGCGCTTTTCTTGACCTGTTCTCGCACCGTTCGCAGGGGATGTTTTATCAAGCCTGGGCCAAGTATCGGCCAGAGTGCATGGCGGCCGGCGGCAGCGACAGCTTCCTCAACATACTGACGGCGCTGGCCGGCGTAAGCAGCGCGCCCCCGCCAATTACCCGCGAAATCCTGGCCTTTTACGCGGCCCAGCTGCGTAGCCGAAGCACCTGTGCCGCAACCATGTGCGGCGTGTACAGCGAATATTTTGGCGTACCTGTGCAAGTGCGGCAGCTGGTTGGCGAATGGCAGCCGCTGCCGGCCGAACATCAGGCGCAGCTGGGTGTTGCCAATGTCAGCCTGGATGGCGGCGTGCTGCTGGGAAAACGTCTCTACGGCTGCGACACGCGCGCCCGCATTCGCATCTGCGCGCCGGACCGCGCAACATTCGAGCGATTCCTGCCGGGCGCCAGCGGCGCTGTAGCCCTGGACGCTTTGCTGCGGTTGCATGCGGGCGCCGGCATGCGGTTTGAGATTCGCCCGGTACTGGCCGCCGCCGATGTGCGCGGCTTTTCCCTCGCCGTGACAGAGCAGGAAGGTGGTGCGCGGCTGGGCGTGAACGCTTATCTGCAGGACGGCCCCGCCGCAGAAGCGCGGGATGACACCCTATATCTGCTGCATTCTTAGACCTTGGGAGCAATCGTGGAAAGCGACAATGATTTCTTTAGCTTTATCGCCCAGATCAAGGAGCTGACCTCAAGCACCCGTCCGCTGCGCCTGCGGCTCGATCTGCCGGGCGGCGTGAACGACGATATGCTGCTGCCGCAGCGCGTCTACGGGACGGAAAGCATTTGCGGCGGAATCGAATACCGCATCCTATGCGTGTCGACCGAGGTGCAGCTGCCGCTGAAAGAGATGATCGCCGTATCGGCGGCGCTGGACTTCGTCACCGACCAGGGGGAATTGCGCAGCGTCTGCGGCCTGATCATCGAAGCGGCGTCGGGTGACAGCGACGGCGGACTGGCCAGCTACCAGCTGGTGCTGCGCGATGTGCTGGCGGTGCTGGAAAAGCGCATCAACACGCGCGTCTTCCGCAACAAGACCGAGGTGGAGGTGGTGCAGGCCATCCTCGACGAATGGCGCTATCGCGATCCCACGCTCGGCGTCTGCTTCACCTGTGAGCTGGATGACGCATTCGAACAGCGCGAATATCCGCAGCGCGAATTCATCATGCAGTACAACGAGTCGGATGCCGCCTTCATCCGTCGGCTGCTCAAGCGGCGTGGCATCGGCTGGTATGTCCGCGCGGGGAGCAATGGCGACGGTCCGTTTCATACGCTGATCCTGTTCAACAACGCCGACAGCCTGCGCCAGAACAGCGCCGGCACCATACGCTACCACCGGGACAACGCCACCGAACAGCGCGACACCATCACCTCGTGGAGCGCGGTGCGCAGCCTGCAGCCGGGCAGTGTGACGCTGCATAGCTGGGACTATCTGAATCCGCTCGGCACGGGCTTCATGTCGGCACAAGTGAACAGTGAGGCGGACCAGGGCGCGAATGGCAGCGGGATGGCCTCCAGTCTCGATGACTACGCCGTGCTGCCGCCACATATCGGCCACGATTACGGCGACCTGTGCTTGCTGGGGCTGTTGCGCATGAACCGCCACGACTACGAGTCGAAGTGCTTCCACGGCGAAGGCAGTGTGCGCGACCTGTGCGCGGGGGAATACTTCACGCTGTCCGGACATGCGGAGATCGACAGCCATCCGGCCGGGGAGCGCGACTTTGTCGTGACGGCCTTGCAGGTGACGGCGCATAACAATCTGCCGAAGGCGCTGGCAGCGCGGGTTGAGCGTCTGTTTGCTCGCAACCGCTGGATGCAGGACGGCAGCGAGCAGCCGTGGCAGCAGGATGTGACGCAGCAGGTAGTATCCGGGCCGCTGCGCATGCACATCCAGTTCACGGCCGTGCGGCGGGGGATTCCCATCGTGCCGGCCTATGACCCGCGCGTGGATGTGCCGCAGGTGCCCATGCAAAGCGCGATGGTCGTCGGCCCCGCTGGCGAGGAAGTCTATTGCGATGAGCTGGGCCGTGTGAAGATCCGCTTCCCTGCCACGCGCGAGGAGGACCATGAATTTTCCGGTGCATCCGACACGGATGGCGATTCGGCCTGGGTGCGAGTCGCTTCCAACTGGGCCGGCAATGGCCCCGGCAGCATGTCGCAATGTGGCACGCTGGGCCTGCCACGCATCGGAAGCGAAGTGCTGATCGCCTTCCTCGGCGGCGATCCCGACAAGCCCATCATCGTCGGCCAGCTCTACAACCAGCAAGGCATGCCACCGGCCTTAAGCAGCGCCGGCCAGTTGCCCGGCAACCGCTACCTCTCCGGCATCAAGAGCCGCGAGATCAAAGGCGGTCGCGCGAATCAGTTGCGGCTGGATGATACCGAGGGGCAGATCAGCGCCCAACTGGCGAGCGATCATGGCAATACGCAGCTCAACCTGGGCTTTCTGACGCAGCCGAGAAACCCCTACGGCTCCGGTCAACCACGTGGCGAAGGCTGGGAACTGGCAACCAATGCTTGGGGTGTTGCACGTGCAAACAAAGGAATGCTCATTAGTACTGAAGCACGTCCTGTTGGAACATCACCTATCAAAGATATGGGTGAGACGTTGCAAAGGCTAAATTCAGCCCAAAAGCAGCATGAGGGGCTTACAAAGCTAGCTCAGCAGGCAGAGGCTCAAGAAGGTGAGGGTCAGATGAGTATTGCTAGCGCTGTTAAGACACAAAATGATGAAATAAAAGGAGAGGCGAACGCTAGCAGCACCTCTCCTCAGTTGGCTAAGCCCCATTTGGTGCTGGCCAGTCCAATTGGCATTGAAACTACCACACGAGGTTGCACCCACATCGCTAGTGAACAGCACACAGCATTCACTACTGGAAAAGATTTTGCAATAGCAAGTGGAGGCAGCCTTTTCGCTAGCTTGCCATAGGCGCGGACTACTGCGGCCCAATGTAACTCAAACTGGATAATGTGGAAGGCGCGGGTGAAACTGACCTGAGTCGGCTCACACTTGGCTGCCAGCGCCGCCTTGGCGATTTCCAGC
>Ga0213872_10000135_pt1 | contig 67262 bp, 65 predicted proteins | sample VelepicomBERX_R2_FD_160071 | JGI IMG/M metagenome (GOLD analysis project Ga0213872, IMG submission 160071) | Rhizosphere microbial communities from Vellozia epidendroides in rupestrian grasslands, the National Park of Serra do Cipo, Brazil - RX_R2 | ecosystem: Host-associated > Plants > Roots >... | reverse complement strand
GCGACCCATTACCTTCCCAATTATCTGGGATGGCGATGGGCATTGGATGCCCATCGGATCAATGCGCCATTGGACTTACTCAAGGCTTCGGTCGGAGTCTTTCCACACCTAGCCGCTACATAGCCTTAAAAAACGCTCCCTCGGGAGCGTTTTTTTTATGCCCGTCAGGCGATCTTGCACGCCTCATCGAAGGCCAGGCGCGGCGCGCGCGGACGGATTTTGGACGCGTCGCCATAACCGAGGCTGCAGACGAAATTGGACTTGATGCTGGTGCCGGCGAAGAAGGCTTCATCGAGCTTGGCGTTGTCGAAGCCGGACATGGGGCCGCAATCGAGGCCGATGGCGCGCGCCGCCATGATCAGGTAGCCGCCCTGCAGCGAAGAGTTGCGGAAGGCCGTGGTCCTGATCAGCTCCTCGTTCCCCGCGAACCAGGAGCGCGCGTCGACGGCGGGCGAGAGCTGGGGCAGCTTTTCGTGGAATTCCATGTCCATGCCGACGATGACGGTGACGGGCGCCTGCGCCGTCTTGGCCTGGTTCCCCGGCGACATGCAGGGCAGCAGGCGGGCCTTGGCCGCCTCCGACTTGACGAACACGAAGCGCGCGGGCGAGCCGTTGGCGGCCGTGGGCGCCCATTTCAGCAGGTCGAACAGGTGCTCCAGCTGGGCGTCGGTGACTTCGCGCTCCTGCCAGCCGTTGTGGGTATGAGCGGCGTAGAACAGGGTGTCGAGGGCGGTATCGTTCAGCATGCGGCGGTCCATTAGGGGTAGTTAGGGTTATTCAAGCGCTCAGGGTACACAATTCGCCCAGCGGGTACAATGGCGGCTGACGCACCTCACACTTAAGAACCATGTTTAATCCGTCCTCCGACGACGTGCGCCGCTTCTTTTGCGAGACCTTCCGCAAGCAGCGCGCCAACGAAATCCTCACCCCACTGGAAGCCATGGCGGCCGACTGGATCCAGCACCATCCCGAATACCACGACGTGCTGAGCGACGTGGAAAAGGCCCTGGAACGCGACTATTCCGTGGCCGGCGGCGAGACCAATCCCTTCCTCCACCTGTCCATGCACCTGTCGATCGACGAGCAGATCTCGATCGACCAGCCGCCCGGTATCCGCCAGGCCGCCACCGAGCTAACCCTGAAGCTGGACTCGGCGCACGAGGCCCAGCACAAGATCATGGAATGCCTGGGCGAGATGATCTGGAACTCCCAGCGCAGCGGCCAGCCGCCCGACGCCCTGGCCTATATGGAAAGCGTGCAGCGCCTGATTCGATAAAAAAAGCCGCGCAGTGCGCGGCTTTTTGATGAGGCCAGCTCCGGAATCAGCGGTGCACGACGCCCAGGCTGCCGGGCAGGCTGCTCAGGTAGGCTGCCACGTCCTTGATGTCCTGGTTGGTCAGCGGCTTGACCTGGCCCGACATGATGGCGTTGTTGCGGCCATTGGCGCCGTCGCCGCGCTTGTAGGCGGTCAGCGCGTGCTCCAGGTAGTCCTTGTGCTGGCCGGCCAGCTTGGGATAGCTGGGGTCGATCGGCGAATTGAAGTCCTTGCCGTGGCAGGCGAAGCAGCTGTACTTCTCGGTCAGGGCCTTGCCCGCCTCGATATTGCCGCCAGCGAGGGCGGTGGCGGAAACGGCGGTCAGGAACAACGCGGTAATCAGTTTTTTCATGTCCTCAGATCCTTATTTCGCCGGGGTTTGCTGCGAGTAGAATGCCGCGATATCGGCGATGTCCTGGTCCGACAGGCTGCCCGCCACGCCACGCATGGAAGGATGCTTGCGGTCGCCCTTCTGATACGCCTTCAACGCGTTCTCGATGTACTTGGCCGATTGGCCGGCGATCATCGGCACCTGGAACACTTCCGGAAAAGTGGCTTTATAGTCCGGAATGCCGTGGCAGCCGACACAGGCTTCCACCTTGGACGGTGCGGCTTTGGCATTGCCAACGATGTCCGCCGCGGCGGCGAGATTGGCAAGACCGGCGAGTACGAGTAACGCGAAGAGTTTTTTCATGGTGTACTAAGTGTAGTGTAATCGGATACAACCAGTTGCAAAACTTGCTATTTACGCCATCAGCATTCGATTCTAACTCAATAATATTGGCAGAGTCCATAACGTTCATTGCCAGAAACACACACCGTGCCAAGGCCGACGCCCCGTCGTAATCTGGCATATACTCGACCTGTTCCGACCACTTTAGAGATCCCACCGTATGTCCGCTCACCGCTTTGAAGGCTCCGACAACTACGTCGCCACCAACGATCTGAAACTGGCCGTCAACGCCGCCCTGACCCTGCAGCGTCCCCTGCTGATCAAGGGCGAGCCCGGCACCGGCAAAACCATGCTGGCCGAGGAAGTGGCCGCCGCCCTCGACATGCCGCTGATGCAGTGGCATATCAAGTCCACCACCAAGGCCCAGCAGGGCCTGTACGAATACGACGCCGTCTCCCGCCTGCGCGACTCCCAGCTGGGCGACGAGCGCGTGCGCGACATCCACAACTACATCGTCAAGGGCGTGCTGTGGCAGGCCTTCACCGCGCCCGAGCCGGTGGTGCTGCTGATCGACGAAATCGACAAGGCCGACATCGAATTCCCCAACGACCTGCTGCGCGAACTGGACCGCATGGAGTTCTACGTCTACGAGACGCGCGAAATGGTGCAGGCCAAGCACCGCCCGCTGGTGATCATCACCTCCAACAACGAGAAGGAGCTGCCGGACGCCTTCCTGCGCCGCTGCTTCTTCCACTACATCAAATTCCCCGACAAGGACACGATGGAGCAGATCGTCGCCGTCCACTATCCGAACCTGAAGAAGGAGCTGCTGGCCCTGGCCCTGCAGACCTTCTACGAGGTGCGCGACGTGCCGGGCCTGAAGAAGAAGCCGTCCACCTCCGAATTCCTCGACTGGCTCAAGCTGCTGATGGCGGAAGACATCCCGGCCGAGGCCCTGCGCAGCAAGGACGCCAAGGCCATCGTCCCGCCCCTGCACGGCGCGCTGCTGAAGAACGAACAGGACGTGCATCTGTTCGAGCGCCTGGTCTTCATGTCGAGGACCAACCGCTGATGGGCGCCGCGCTCTCCGTCTGGTCCGACATCACGCCGCTCACCATGGAGCTGAACGGCGTGCGCCTGGAGCCGCTGTCCCCGCGCCACGCCGACGGCCTGCGCGCAGCCGCCATGGACGGCGAGCTGTGGAAGCTGCGCGTCACCTCCGTGCCCGAGCCGCACGAGGTGGACGACTACATCCAGCGCGCCGCCGACATGCGCCCTTCCCGCTTCGCCTTCGCCGTGATCGACGTGGCCAGCGGCGCGGTGATCGGCAGCACCAGCTACCACGACATCGTGCCCGCCGTCTCGCGGCTCGAGATCGGCTACACCTGGTACGCCAGGCGCTTCCAGCGCACCCACGTCAACACCACCTGCAAGCTGCTGCTGATGACACACGCCTTCGAGCAGCTGGGCGCGGCCCTGGTGGGACTGCGCACGGATAATTTCAACCACGCCTCCCAGGCCGCCATCGAGCGCCTGGGCGCGAAAAAGGACGGCGTGCTGCGCCACCACGCCCTGCGCCGCGACGGCACCGTGCGCGACACGGTCATGTACAGCATCGTGCGCGGCGAATGGGACGAGATCAAGGCCCACCTGCTCTACAAGCTGCAACGGAACTAATCATGCTGATCGACTTTTTCTTCACGCTGAAAGACGCCAAGATCCCCGTCTCGATCAAGGAATTCCTGCTGCTGCTCGAAGCGATGCAGAAGAATGTGATTGAAACGTCGCTGGACGACTTCTACTACCTGGCCCGCATCACCCTGGTCAAGGACGAGGCCCACTTCGACAAGTTCGACCGCGCCTTCGCCCAGTACTTCAAGGGCATCAACGCCGCCTTCGACACCAACAGCGGCATCCCGCTCGACTGGCTGGTGCAGCGCATGAAGCGCGAGCTGACGCCGGAGCAGCTGGCGCAGCTGGAGAAGTTCGGCTACGACAAGCTGATGGACCGCCTGAACGAGCTGCTGAAAGAGCAGAAGGAACGGCACGAGGGCGGCAACCGCTGGATCGGCACGGGCGGCACTTCGCCCTTCGGCAACGGCGGCACCAACCCGGAAGGCATCCGTATCGGCGGCAAGGGCGGCAACCGCACGGCCGTCAAGGTATGGGAAGCGCGCGCCTACAAGGATTACGACGGCGAGCGTGAACTGGGCACGCGCAATATCAAGGTGGCCCTGCGCCGCCTGCGCAAATTCGCGCGCGAGGGAGCCGAGGAAGAACTGGCGCTGGACGCCACCATTCGCGCCACGGCCAGCAACGCCGGCTACCTCGACATCAAGATGCAGCCCGAGCGCAAGAACAAGGTCAAGGTGCTGATGCTGTACGACGTGGGCGGCACCATGGACGACCATATCGAGCGCACGGAAGAACTGTTCTCGGCGGCGAAGACGGAATTCAAGAACATGGAGTTCTTCTACTTCCACAACTGCGTCTACGACTATATGTGGAAGAACAACCGCCGCCGCACGTCGGAGCGCTTCTCCACCTGGGACATCCTGCGCAAGTACACGCCGGACACCAAGGTGATCTTCGTCGGCGACGCCACCATGAGTCCCTACGAGATTCTGCAACCGGGCGGCTCGGTCGAATACAACAACGAGGAAGCTGGCTCGGAGTGGCTATCGCGCTTCACCCACGCCTTCCCCAAATTCGTCTGGCTCAATCCCGAGCCGGAAGGCGTATGGCAGTACCGGCAGTCGATCTCCATCATCAAGCAGCTGATGAACAACCGCATGTTCCCCATCACCATGGATGGTCTGGAGCGGGCAATGCGCACGCTCAGCAAATAGATCTCAGCCCTCCAGCAAGGCCGCCAGCCGCGTTTTCCCGGCTCGCGTGACTGCCAGTTCGCGCGAATCCGGCGCGCGGCGCAGCCAGCCCTTGTCGATCAGCGTTTCCAGCATGGCGACGGCCAGCGGACCGGCGAAATGGTCGCGCCGCTCGGACCAGTCCACGCAGCCATATAGCGCGCGCTTGCGGCCAGCTGCGGCCAGCGCCGTCTCGCTCATGCCAAGCTCCTTCAGCACCGCGCGGCCCTGCTCCGTCAGCGCGTAATTGTGGCCTCCTCCGCCCGTCCCTTCCGGCTGCACCCAGCCTTGGGCGACGAAGGTCTCGCACAACTGCACGCCCAATTCCCCCGCCAGATGGCCGTAACAGCTGCGCGCATGGCGCAGGCTGCGCATGGCCGGCGCGTGCCAGCGCGTGGTCTCCGGTAGCGCGCCGTCCGCCACCCGCAGCAGGGCCTCCAGCGCGTGCGCCACGTCGGCGTCGGCCAGCATGAAGTAGCGGTGGCGTCCTTGCGCGCGCACTTGCGTCAGGCCTTCGTCGAGCAGGATTTTCAGATGCTGGGAGGCGGTGGAAGCGGCCACGCCGGCATGCTCCGCCAGCTCGGTCGCTGTATAGCAGCGGCCATCCAGCAGCCGTGACAGCATCAGCGCCCGCGTCGGCTCGCCGATGGCGGCCGCCACGCGGGCGAAGCGGGGCTGCACGGGAGCGCTCACTGCTTGCGCTCCACCGGAGGATGGAAGGGCGGCGCCTGTTCGCGGTCGAACATGCCGTAGTCGCGCACCACGGCGGCCACGCGCAAGCGGTAATCGTCGAAGATGCCGGCCCGTCCTGCAGCCTGCGTGGCCCGGTGCTCGCCCAGCTCGCGCCAGCCGCGCACGGCCTCCTCGTCGCGCCAGAAGGACAGGGACAGCAGCTTGTCCGGATTACTCAGGCTCTGGAAGCGTTCCACCGAGATGAAACCATCCATCTTCTCCAGCAACGGCTTCAGATGGGCGGCGTGCTCCAGGTAGCCGGCGCGTCCCTCGGCGCTCGGCAGCACTTCAAAAATCACGGCAATCATGGGAGGCTCCTGCATCAAACATATTGCAGGCATTGTAGAGCAGCTTGCCGATCCGACGTTTCGTTCTGTGGCGAAGTGTCGCCAGCCTTCAGGCGGACATGCCGAACAGCAGGAAGATCAGGGACTGGATCGCGACGGTGGAGGCAATGACGGTGACGACCACGTAATAGGCACGCAGCGATTTGCGGCGGGCGCGCTGCAGACGGTCGCCGGCGCCAGGCGCCTCGATGACGTCGTGTTCAAAACGCTGCCAGTTGTAGACGTTGTGCTGCATGGCTAATCTCCTTGGAAATCGATCAGCAAACAGCTTAACGGGCGGCGTCTAAAGATGGTGTAAAGAGTAATGCGTACCGTGTATAAGATTCGTAAATACGATGCGGAGGAAAGCGGCACGCGCCATTCCACCGCTCTTCACCACATCAGTTGGTGGCGGCGCCAGCGCTGGACTGGTCTTTCGATTGCCCGGCCATACGGGCGGCTTCGGCGGCGGCCTTGGCTTCGCGCTGGCGGGTCTGTTCGTTCAGCCATGGGGTGCTCTGCGCACGGGGGCCATGATCCAGCGGCAGCACGCGGCGTGGCGCTTCCTTGGCCGCAGGCGCGGTATCTGCTGCTGCAGCTGGCGATTCGTTTTGCGCAGCGTGGGATGCGGTGGAAGCCAGCAGGGTGGCGGCGACAATGGCGATAAAGGCGATAAAAGATGATTTCATGATGACTCCTTAAATGGGCCGCGCAGGCTTGTGGCCCGCGCGGCAGGTTATGTCATCGTGGCGCTTCGATTAGAAGTGCACGATAACGTCCATGGCGAACATGGTTTGCGATTTCTTACCAGCGGTGACGGTGCTGCCGCAGCCTGCGGTGCCGGCTGCAGGGCATGGATTGTCGTAAGCGGCTACACCAGCGTGCTCGTAACGGATCTCAGGACGGATGGTGATCGCCTTGCCCAGCCAGTGGTTCCAGCTCAACAGGTACTCGGTGTAGCGGGTGGCGAAACCGGTACGCTGGCCATTGATATCGTTCAGGATATCGGTACGCAGGGCGAAGTAGTCGCGCGGCGTAGGCTGGTAAATGATGTAGTTCACGAAGGCCCACTCTTTCGAGGTGCAGGTCACGCCATCGTTAGGGCCGCAACCACGACCGCCCACTGCGCCGAACGGGCCGCCCACGCTGTTGGACTGGCCGAAGTAGGAGTTCCACAGCGCCGGACCGTCCACATTGTTCATGTTCGGCGTGTTCTTCTGCGACATGTACCAGGCTTCGGAAGACATATGCCATTGGTCGTCGAACTTGTGGTACCAGGTCACGACCTTCTGCTGCAGGTTGTTCCAGCCGTAGTTACCGCTGTTGATGCCGTTCACGCATGGATAGATGGCGTCGTTGCCCGAATCGGAAGTCCACTGTACGCAAGCGGTGCCGCTAGGCTGCGCGCCATATTCCTGGCCCGCGTTCGGATTGGCCACCACATTGCCGGCTCCATTGACATAGGTCGCGGGCACGCTCTGCTTGTACCATGGCGCCACGTCGTTACCCACGCTGACGCCAGCTTGCACCGTCCAGTTCTTGTTCAGCTTCACGGTGGTCATGATGCCTTCCTGCGTGTACGGGTCGTACGTGTAAAGCAGCGAATGGCTGTAGGTGTAGTTGTTCGGCGCCAGCTGCGCCTCGATGTCGGGAATCGAAATGTAGCGGCCCACGCGCACGATCATGCCGTCCGCCACGCCGGGGAAGTAGCCTTCCAGGTAAGCCATCGGGATGTCGTAGCCATACTTGGCCACGTCGCCTTTACCGTTCGAGAACTGGCCGCTGAACAGGCCGCGCGAGAAGGTGTACTTGGCGTCCGTGCCCCACAGGCCGGCCAGGCGGAAGCCCCAGTCGAAATGGTCTTTCTGCACCACGTCCGGCGTGCGTTCCAGGTACAGCGCCACCTGGTCCATTTGAGCGGTGTTGGACGAGTAGGCGTAGGCGGCTGGGAAGTTGGAGCCGGTGCCGTTGGCCGGGTTGTAGCGGGAGTGCGAAGTACTGACGTTGCCGCCGGCGTTCAGCCAGCCATACACGGTGACGCGGCTGTCCTTCCACTTCTTGCCGTCTTCGCCGCACCAGATGGCTTCCATCAGCGGGCCGTTGTACATGTTCTCGTAGCCGATATTCTCGGTGCCGCCCATGGGCCAGTTCGAGAATGGCATTGGCGCGCTGGAGACAGGGGGAGGCTGATAGCCTTCGCGCCAGTTCGGTGGCGTGTCGGCGGGATCGCCGTTCCAGGCCAGGTAATCCTTGTAGCTGCTAACGAAGCGGTCGGACAGCGACTGTTTGGCCGAATCGGCGGCGCAGCCTTCAGCGGCTTGTGCGAAAGCCTGGTTCGCTGCGCTCGTGGCAAGCAGCGCCAGACCGGCATACGCAGCGATTGCGCCGCTGCGCATGATGAAGCTCTTGGTCATACAAAACTCCCCATTGATGTGAGGCGCACAGATTATCAATGGGGGTATAAAGATGGTGCAAAAAGACCGGCGCTGGGTGTAAAGATTCCGTAAACGCTGAAGCAGATCAAGGCATATTCCTGCGGCACAGTCCATCCTCGCGGTAGGAGGATAACCATGAAAATCTCGCGCCAGCAATCATGCGACGAAGCCTATAATGCGCAAATCAAGGTGTGCCGGGATACGAGCCAGACGGCCAGAGCGCGGCAGGCCTGCTATGCGAGAGCTGCTCAGCTATACGCCGAATGCCTGAAAGGAGGCTGACATGGACCATGACTCAACCTTCCCCGTCATCATTGAGCGTCGCCTGACGATGCGGGAATCCGCCAACGCCGCTCCAGCCAATATTGTTATTGAAATCGGCCAGCCCTATTGGATCATCGCCGGTAGAGAAGCTGCCTGCCCGGTCGCCATCCGAGGTACAGTCGGCCGTGTTGAGGATATACGCGGCATAGATCCGATGAGCTCCATGCAACAAGCAATTTCTTTCGTTGAAATCTATCTGGAACATCGTGCTAGCAAGGCCAAGTTCTTTTGGCCTAACGGAGAGCCATACTAGTTACGCCGGCAGCTGCAGGCGGTAGCCGACGGCCGTTTCGGTCAGCAGGTAGCGCGGCTGGGTGGGGTCGTCTTCCAGCTTGTGGCGCAGGTGGCCCATGTAGATGCGCAGGTAGTGGCCGTTCTCCGATTGCGACGGTCCCCATACGGCGCGCAGCAGCTGGGGATTGGTCACCACCCGGCCCGCATTCGCCACCAGCACAGACAGCAGGCGGAATTCCGTCGGCGTCAGATGCACGGGCTGCCCGGCGCGGGTGACGCGGCGGTCCTTGACATCCACCACCACGTCGCCAAATCGCACCAGGCCCGCGCTGTCGGCCAGCGGCTGCCGCTGGCGACGCAGGGTGGCGCGCACGCGGGCCAGCAGCTCGCCCACGCCGAAAGGCTTGGTCAGATAATCGTCCGCCCCGGCATCGAGCGCGCCGATCTTGTCCGACTCGTTGACCCGCGCCGACAGCACGATGATGGGCACCTGCGACCATTTGCGCACGTCGGCGATGAAGGCCGTACCGTCGCCGTCCGGCAGGCCCAGGTCCAGCACGATGAGGTCAGGCTTGCGCGTGCCGGCGTCGATCAGGCCCCGCTGCAGGGTGGCTGATTCGTGCACCTGCCAGCCCTCCTCCTCCAGCGCGGCGCGCACGAAGCGGCGGATCTGCGGTTCATCTTCCACCAGCAGGGCGGTCGGTGATGGTTCGTTCATGATCATTCTTCCAGTTGTGATGCAGCGGCCGAATCCATGTCCGGCTCCGGCGGCAGCGGCGGCGTGCCAAGAGGCAGCGTGAATTCGAAGGCGGCGCCGCCCAGCGGCGAGGTGGCGGCACCGATGCGGCCGCCGTGCGCCTCGACGATGGCGCGGCAGATGGCCAACCCCAGGCCCACGCCCGGCTTGGCCGATTCGCGCTCGCCACGGGTGAATTTTTCAAAGATGGCTTCCTCGCGCCCCTGCGGCAGGCCTGGGCCATCATCGTATACGGTGACATGAATCAGTTCGCCGCGCACGTCCGCCGCCACCACGATGCTGGAGCCGGCCGGCGTGTACTTGGCCGCGTTCTCCAGCAGATTGCACAGCACGCGCTCAATCAGCACCGCATCGAACTGCACAAGCGGCAGTTCCAGCGGCAGACGTGTGCTGACATGGTGCTGGCGCAGCTGCGAACCGCTGGCGCGCAGGGCGCTGCCGACCACCTCTTCCAGCGCATGCCATTGCAGATTGAATTTGACTTCGCCGCTCTGGATGCGCGCCATGTCCAGCAGGTTGGCCACCAGGGTGCTCATGCGGATCGCCTCGTCGTGCAGGGCAGTCGCCACGCCCAGCTGAGCCTCCGACAGCGGCGGGCGCGAACCGGCCAGCGATTCGGACAAGCCCACCAGAGACGTCAGCGGCGTGCGCAGATCGTGCGACAGCGCGGCCAGCAGCGAATTGCGCAGGCGTTCCGACTCCATGTTGACCAGCGCATTCTGCGCCACCTCAATGTAGTGCACGCGTTCCAGCGCAATCGCGGCCAGGGCGGCGAAGGTATCGAGTTGCTGCCGCTGCTCGGGGATCAGAATCCAGCGCCGGTGCTCCGGCTCGATCGCCAGCACGCCGCGCGTGCGCATGGGCGCCACCAGCGGCAGGTAGAAGATGCGGCTGGCCGGCAACGTATCCGTGCCCAGGCCCGCGCTCTCGGCGCGGTCAAAAGACCACTGGGCGATGGCGATGTCCAGCAATGCCAGATGGCGGTAGGTGTCGGCGTCGGTCGCCGTGCTGTGCGGCGGCAGCAGGCGCCCCTGCTCGTCCGGCACAAACAGGGTGGCGCGGGCGTGAAAGGCGTTCTGGATGAAGGACTGCGTGGTCTCGAAAATCTGCTCGGTCAGCAGCGCGCCGGACAGCTCGCGGGCGAATTCGTACAGCGCGCGCGAACGGGCCTCGCGCGAGGACGCAACGCGCGCCTGGAAGCGCAGGTCGGACGTCAGGTGGCCCGTAATTAAACCCACTGCCAGCATCACCACGAAGGTGATCAGGTACTGGAAGTCCGACACGGCAAAGGTGAAACGCGGCGGGACAAAGAAGAAGTCGAAGCAGGCCACGCTGACGCAGGTCGCCATGACGGACGGCCCTCGGCCGAAGCGCCAGGCGATCAGCACCACCACCAGCAGGAACAGCATGGCGATATTAGCCAGGTCCAGATAGGCCAGCAGCGGCGTGGCCGCCAGCGCCGTCGCCAGGCTGGCGCCGGCCGCCCACAGATAGCCGCGCGCCCGGCGGCGAACCATCGCTGCTTCGGCCTCGGCGTCGGCCTCGGAAGCCGTGCGTGCAACGGCGGGTGGCGTTTCGTTTTTCGGCTCGCCGACCTCGATCAGATCGAGGTCGCCCGCATAGGCGGCGATGCGCTTGATGTGCGGGCTGCGCCAGGGCCAGGTACGGTGGCCGCGCCCCAGCACGATCTTGGATAAATTATGGCTGCGCGCATACTCCACCGTCGCCAGCGCGATGTCCTGGCCAGGGATGACGGCCGTGGTGGCGCCCAGGTCCTGCGCCAGCTTCAGCGTCTTGAGGATCTGCTCGCGCTGCTGCGCGGGCAGGCGCGCCAGCGCGGGCGTCTCCACGTAGATGGCGTGCCACTCCGTGCCCAGCTGCGAGGCCAGGCGCGCCGTGCTGCGCACCGTGTGGTCGCAGCCGGGACGCGGTCCCACGCAGGCCAACAGCGCGGCGCCCGTCTTCCAGATGGCGTCGATGGATTTTTCGACGCGGTAGGCGCGCACATCGTCTTCCACCCGGTCGGCCGTGCGGCGCAGGGCCAGCTCGCGCAGGGCGATCAGGTTCCCCTTGCGGAAGAAGTTGCGCGACGCGCGCTCCGCCTGCTGCTCCTGGTACACCTTGCCGCCCTTGAGGCGGGCCAGCAGCTCGTCGGCGGGGATATCGACCAGCACCACCTCGTCGGCCGCATCGAACACGGTGTCGGGCACCGTCTCGCTGACACGGATGCCGGTGATGCCGCCCACCACATCGTTCAGGCTTTCCAGGTGCTGCACATTGACCGTGGTGAAAACGTCAATGCCTGCGTCGAGCAGCTCTTCCACGTCCTGCCAGCGCTTGGGATGGCGCGAGCCGGGCGCGTTGGAATGCGCCAGTTCGTCGATCAGGATCAGGGGGGGACGGCGCTCCAGGGCGCCGTCGATGTCGAATTCGGCGATGGTCTTGCCGCGATATTCCACCGCGCGCAGCGGCAGCACGGGCAGGCCGTCCAGCATGGCCGCCGTCTCGCTGCGGCCGTGGGTTTCCACCACGCCGACCAGCAGCGGCGGCGCGTCCGCTGTGGAAGGCGCGCCCGCCACCAGCTTGCGCGCGGCGGCCAGCATGGCGTAGGTTTTGCCGACGCCGGCCGAGGCGCCGAAGTAGATGCGCAGCTTGCCGCGTGCGGCCTTGCGCTCCTGCGCCTGTACTTGGGCCAGGAGCGCGTCTGGATCGGGTCGTTGGCTATCGCTTGGGAACATGGGACAGCATTGTACGCCTCAACTTAGCAACTTAGCGCTGCGCCTGCACCAGAACGGGCGTTTCGCCGTCCAGCGCCAGGTTCAGCGCCAGCACGTTCACGCGCGGCTCGCCGAAGAAGCCGAAATACTGCGGCTGGCGGTTGGCGTCGATCAGGCTACGCACGCGCGCCGAGTCCAGATGGCGGGCGGCGGCGATGCGCGGCGCCTGGTACAGGGCGGCGGCCATGCTGATCTCGGGATCGAGGCCGCTGGCCGACGCCGTCACCAGGTCGACCGGAATGGCCGCGCTGGAAGGCGCCAGACCAACCGCCGCCTCGGCCGCGCGCAGGGCGTCGATGCGGCCTTTCACGGCGTCGATCTGGGCCGGATTGTTGGTGCCCAGGTTGGCGCCGCCCGAACCGGCGCCGTTGGCCGGCATCGGCGTGGTGGCCGATGGACGGCTCCAGAAGTACTTGGGCGAAGTGAAGGCCTGGCCGATCAGCGTCGAGCCGACCGCCTTGCCGCGCACCTCGACCATGCTGCCGCCGGCCTTGACCGGGAACAGGACCGAGACGACGCCACATACGACCAGCGGATACACCACGCCGCAGATCACGGACAGCACGGCGAACAGCATGGTGGCTGGACGCAGATGGGAGAATTTGGCGGAAGACATACAGGCTCCTCGATTAAACAAAGTTGAACATGGCCAGTACCATGTCGATCAGCTTGATCCCGATGAAGGGCAGGATGATGCCGCCCACGCCATAGACCAGCAGGTTACGGCGCAGCAGCGCGGTGGCGCCGATGGCGCGGTACTGCACGCCCTTCAGCGCCAGCGGGATCAGGAAGACGATGATCAGCGCGTTGAAGATCACCGCCGACATGATGGCCGACGAGGGGCTGGCCAGGTGCATGATGTCCAGCGCCTTCAGCTGCGGGTAGGTGCCCACGAACGCCGCCGGGATGATGGCGAAGTACTTGGCGATGTCGTTCGAGATGGAGAAGGTGGTCAGCGAACCGCGCGTCATCAGCATCTGCTTGCCGATTTCGACGATCTCCAGCAGCTTGGTCGGATTGGAATCCAGGTCGACCATATTGCCCGCCTCCTTCGCCGCCTGGGTGCCCGAGTTCATGGCCACGGCCACGTCGGCCTGGGCCAGCGCGGGTGCGTCGTTGGTACCGTCGCCGGTCATCGCCACCAGGCGGCCCTCGGCCTGGTACTGGCGGATCAGTTTCAGCTTGTCTTCCGGCGTCGCTTCGGCCAGGAAGTCGTCCACGCCCGCTTCGGCGGCGATGGCGGCGGCGGTCAGCTTGTTATCGCCGGTGATCATCACGGTCTTGATGCCCATGCGGCGCAGTTCCGCGAAGCGCTCCTTGATGCCGCCCTTGACGATGTCCTTCAGCTCGACCACGCCCATGACGCGGCCCGCATCGACCACCACCAGCGGGGTGGAGCCGCGGCGCGACACGTCGTCGACAAAGCGCGCCACTTCGGCCGGATAGGGCTGGCCCAGCGACTCGACATACTTGCGCACCGAGTCGGCCGCGCCCTTGCGCACTTCGCGCACGCCGCCGTCGGCGGCCGGGATGTCCACGCCGCTCATGCGGGTGGTGGCGGCGAAGGGCACGAAGGTGGCGTGCAGGCTGCCCATCTCGCGTTCACGGATGTTGAACTTCTGCTTGGCCAGCACCACGATGCTGCGGCCTTCCGGCGTTTCGTCGGCCAGCGAGGCCAGTTGCGCCACGTCGGCCAGCTGCTGCTCGGTCACGCCGGGAGCGGGCATGAAGGCGGAAGCCTGGCGGTTGCCGAGGGTGATGGTGCCGGTTTTATCCAGCAGCAGCACGTCCACGTCGCCCGCCGCTTCGACCGCGCGGCCGGAGGTGGCGATCACGTTCGCCTGCATCATGCGGCTCATGCCCGCCACGCCGATGGCCGACAGCAGGCCGCCAATGGTGGTGGGGATCAGGCAGACCAGCAGCGCGATCAGCACCGTGATGGTGATGGGAGAGCTGGTGATGCCGATGGCCTTGGCCGCCTCCACCGAGAACAGCGAGAACGGCAGCAGGGTCACGGTGACGATCAGGAAGACGATGGTCAGCGCCACCAGCAGGATGGTCAGCGCGATTTCGTTGGGCGTCTTCTGGCGCTTGGCGCCTTCCACCATGGCGATCATGCGGTCGAGGAAGGTCTCGCCCGGATTGGCCGTGACCTTCACCACCAGCCAGTCGGACAGCACGCGGGTGCCGCCGGTGACGGCGGAGAAGTCGCCGCCCGACTCGCGGATCACGGGCGCCGATTCGCCGGTGATGGCGCTTTCATCGACCGAGGCCACGCCTTCGATCACTTCGCCGTCGATCGGGATCACGTCGCCCGCTTCGACCAGGATGAAGTTACCCTTGCGCAGATCGGTGGCCGACTGCGGCAGCCACGCGGTGCCATGCTTGGCTTCCGTCAGCTTCTTGGCCATCACGGTCTGTTTCAGGCTGCGCAGCGAGGCGGCTTGCGCCTTGCTGCGGCCTTCGGCCAGCGCTTCGGCGAAGTTCGCGAACAGCACGGTGAACCACAGCCAGATGCTGGTGGCCAGGATGAAGCCGGCGGGCGCCTCGCCCTGGCCGTTCAGGGCCTGGATATACAGCAGCGTGGTGATGATGCTGCCGATGTAGACGACGAACATCACGGGGCTGCGCAGCTGCACGCGCGGGTCGAGCTTCTTGAACGAATCGACGATCGCGGGCATCACCAGTTCGGAATCGAACAGCTTCAGCTTCTTCGCTGGTGGATTGGTAAACAGCGTCATGTCTTTTTGAGACGTTTGTGCGTTAGACATCATGAACTCCTATTAATGAGCGAACAGCTGCAAGTGTTCGACCACCGGGCCGAGCGCGAGCGCCGGCACGTAATTGAGCACGCCGACCAGGGCGACCACGCCGACCAGCAGGCCGACGAACATCGGGCCGTGGGTGGGCATGGTGCCGGAGTTGGCTTCCAGGCGCTTCTTGCCCGCCAGCGAGCCAGCGATGGCCAGAATCGGCACGATCATGGCGAAGCGGCCGAACCACATGGCGATGCCCAGCATGACGTTGTAGAACGGCGTGTTGGCGGACAGGCCGGCGAAGGCGCTGCCGTTGTTGTTGGCCGCCGAACTGAAGGCGTACAGGATCTCGGAGAAGCCGTGCGCGCCCGGATTGGCCATGCCGGCCTTGCCCGCGTCGCACATCACGGCGATAGCCGTACCTGCCAGCACCAGGGTCGGCGTCACCAGGATCGTGATCGAGGTCATCTTCATTTCATACGACTGGATCTTCTTGCCCAGGTATTCAGGAGTACGGCCGATCATCAGGCCGGCGATGAAGACGGCCATGATGGCGAAGATCAGCATGCCGTACAGGCCCGAACCAACGCCGCCGAAGATCACTTCGCCGAACTGGATCAGCAGCATGGGGATCATGCCGCCCAGTGGCATGAAGGAGTCGTGCATGGCGTTGACGGCGCCGCAGGATGCCGCCGTGGTCACGGCCGCAAACAGGGCCGAGGCGCTGATGCCGAAGCGCGTCTCCTTGCCTTCCATATTGCCGCCCGATTGCAGGGCGCTCATGGTCTGATCGACGTTCAGCGCCTGCAGGGCCGGATGGGCGGCCTGCTCGGCGCTCATCACCACCACCGTGCAGACCACGAACAGCAGCGTCATCGCGGCCAGCACGGCCCAGCCCTGGCGGCGGTCACCCACCATGCGGCCGAAGGCGAAGCACAGGCCTGCGGGGATGAGGAAGATGGAGATCATCTGCGCGAAGTTCGACAGCGGAGTCGGATTCTCAAACGGATGCGCCGAGTTGGCGTTGAAGAAGCCACCGCCGTTCGTGCCCAGCATCTTGATCGCTTCCTGCGAGGCGACGGGGCCCATGGCGATGGACTGGCTGGTGGCGGTCAGCGTTTCAGTCACCGGCTGGCCCTTGGCGTCCATCAGCGGCTGGCCGTCGGCGCCCACTTTGGGCTGGGTGTAGGTGACGGGGTCGATCAGGCCCACGTCTTTATAAGCGGAGAAGTTCTGGATCGCGCCCTGGCCCACCAAGAACACGGAGAACACCAGCGACAGCGGCAGCAGCACGTACAGCGTGGAGCGCGTGACGTCCACCCAGAAGTTACCGATGGACTTGGCCGAGCGCGAAGAGAAGCCGCGGATCAGCGCATAGGCCACGGCCATGCCGGTGGCGGCGGAGAGGAAGTTCTGCACCGTCAGCGCCAGCATCTGGGTCAGATAGCTCATGGCCTGTTCGCCGCTGTAGCCCTGCCAGTTGGTATTGGAGACGAAGCTGATCGCCGTATTGAAGGCGGAGTCCGGGCTGATGTTCGCCATGGACTGGGGATTCAGCGGCAGCCAGGCCTGCACGCGCTGCAGTACATAGACGAACAGGGTGCCGATGCCGTTAAACAGCATCAGCGCGATGGCGTAGGACTTCCAGCCCATGGGCTGGTCCTGGCGGGTGCCGGCAACGCGATAGATCAGGTTTTCCAGCTTGCCCAGCCAGCGCAGGCCAGGCACGGGCGAACCGTCGCCCACGCGCGCCAGCACGATGCCCAGCGGCCAGGCCAGCATCAGCAGCACTGCCAGGAAGAACACCAGCAGCAGAATGGATTGCAGTGTCATTTAGAGCTCCTCCGCTTTCAGCAGAGCGACAATCAGATACACCATCAAACCGACAGAGGCGATTGCGCCGATCAGATAAAAGGTGTTCATTGCGAGCCTCCAAGCTTGTCGCAGCCGGCCGCAAAAGCGCAGATCACTGCGATGAACGCCACGATTGCGCCGAGATACAGCATGTCCATAACCACTCTCCAATACGTTGAATTGACACCTTCGCAGGGTATCGGGATCGGTCTAAAGATTGTGTAAAGACTTGGGGACGGGGTGTAAACAAAGCGTAAAAATTTACATGGCGTTTACAGCGCGGCGCCGAGTATTTAGACCATTTTTACGCCGCCGGGGCTAAGCTTTTTTCATCGTCACTACCAAGGAAATCCATGAACATCCGTCATATTCCGGGCGCCCGGCCGCACGGCATCTGGGTGCCGCTGGTCACACCCCTGCGCCACGGCGCGCTTGACCTGGTCCGGCTGCAAACGCTGGCCGAAACCATGATCGACCAGGGCGTGCACGGACTGGTCGTCTGCGGCACGACGGGCGAAGCGGCCACGCTGGAGGCGGGCGAGCAAAGCGCCGTCCTGTCGGCCGTGCTGGAAGTGGCGCATCAGCGCTGCCCGGTCCTGATGGGCATCAGCGGAAACGACACTTACGCCGCCGCCAGCACGGCCATGCGCTTCGATGGCCTGAATATCGCGGGCTACCTTGTTTCCGCGCCTTCGTATGTCAAACCTTCGCAGCAGGGCATGCTGCGCCACTTCGAAGTGATCGCCGACGCCACCGGCAAATCCATCGTGCTGTACAACGTCCCCGGACGCACGGGCGTCAACCTGGAACTGGCCACCGTGCAGAAACTGGCCCTGCGTCCCCAGTTCACCGCCATCAAGGAAGCGGGCGGCGATCTCCGGCACATGAGCGAGCTGGTGGCGCAAGTGCCGCTGGCCATGCTGTGCGGCGACGACGCCCTGCTGTTCGCGGCCCTGTGCGCGGGCGGCCACGGCGCCATCTCCGCCACCGCCCATCTGCGGCCCGACCTGTTCGTCCAGCTGTACGACCTGATTCAGGCGCAGGAACTGGTGCAGGCACGCGCCCTGTTCCAGCTGCTGCTGCCGATGATCCGCCTGATGTTCACCGAATCGAATCCCGCGCCGCTGAAGGCCGCGCTGGCCCTGCGTGGCCTGATCCGCGACGAGCTGCGTCTGCCCATGACGCCTGTCGGCGACGAACTGCGCACCCGCATCGGCATTGCGCTGGGCGGCTTGATGGATATTCCCAGCTATCCGCCGCGCCGCGCGGCCTATGGCGGCGCTGCGGCGGCTGCGGCAACTGCGGCTGTTCCCACCAGCGCGGCGGCTGCGACGGCGGCAGCCGCATCGCCTGCGCGTCCGGCCGTCCGCGCGGAGATGCACGTATGATCGTCGCACTCACCGGCACGGACGACGACGCCGCGTCCGATCTGGCCCAGCAACTGGCCCTGCTGCGCACCGCCGCCGGCGGCCGTGTGCTGCTGATGTCCTCTCCTCAGGCGCCGCGCACGCGCCGCCGCCAGCCCTATGACGATATCGTGATCAATGCCGGCCATACCGACGGCGGCACTGGCTCGATGGCGCTGGCCATGGCGGGCGTGATCGTGGTGCTGGTGCGACCATGCGACCTGGAGGCGGGCGGCCAGGAAGCGCTGCTGTCCCGCGTCCGCCACGCCATCGAGATCAATCCCGGCGCGCGCGTGCTGGTGTCCGTGGCGAATGAAACGCGCCAGCTATCGCCCCAGGCCGTGGGCAGCATCCTCGTCTTCGTGGCGCAGATTTCGTCCGCCCGCCTGGCCGACATGCTGGTGCTCGACGACAGCGGCCTGTATCACACCCGCCACAGCGTGCTGGCCCGCGCCAGCCAGGACGACGGCGACGCGATGTGCGCGCCGGAAGTGCGCCACCTCTACCGCCAGGTATTCCAGGGCGTGCAGCCCGAATAAGCGGAATAAAAAAAGAGCCAGCCGCAATGGCTGGCTCGAAAGACCCCACGAAAATCTTCCGGCTTCAGGCGGCGCAAGCCTGGCGCACCACAAACACTTCCCGGTACAACTCCTTCATCTCGGCGGCGGCGCGGGTATCGCGCTCTGGCGCTTCGCACACGCAGTGGCCGCCCACGCAATCGAGGCGTGACGCGCCCTGCGCATGAATCACTGTGCCGGACAAGGTGGCAGACATCACATGCGCCACATAATTGCGCACGGCGGCCATTTCCTCTCCGCTGGGATCGGCCGCGCCGCCCATGATCACGAACAGCACGCGCAGGCCCGGATTGAACATGCGCGCGGAATTGAGGCGGGCGATAAGCTGGTACTGGCTATCCAGGTCCACCTGCCCCACCGTAACCGGCACCACCACCAGCCGGGCGGAGATCAGCGCGGCGCGGCCGGCCGGCGTGTCGCGGCCCTCGGTATTGATCACGATGTCGTGAAAGCGGCGCTCCAGCGACTCCAGCCGCACGCCCAGATCGCCGCCCGTAATGGCTTCGGTCTGCACGTTCGGCTTCAATCCCTCCGCAAAGCGCTTCCGGCTCCAGGCCCCGGCGGGCTGGCGCGGATCGGCGTCGACCAGCAGCACCCGCCGTCCCGCCCGTGCCCGCAACAGAGCCAGATTGGCGGCGACGATGGCGTTGCCGGCGTCTTCGCCCTGCCCAGCGATGGCGACGATCATGACGCCACCTTGGCCGGGCGCTTCGTATCATGCGCCACGCAGCGACCGAATTCGGCGGACGGCAGCAGGCGCATCACCGCCTCCATCACCTGCGCCACCAGCGATTCGGCCACGCACAGCCAAACCTTCATGCGCGCGCCGTGCTCGCAGGCCTCGATGCGCATGAATTCCAGCGCATCGCCGCACACCAGCGTCACCGTCTGCCGCAGCGCCGTCAGCGACGCGGTTTCCACCGTCATCTGCATCAGGCGCGAGGGGCGCGCTACCGCGGTCCGTGGGCAGCGGGGCGCCGCGGCATTCCAGAGCGAAGGACGTTGTGCCGGTTTGGTGTAGAAAAATGCATGCATTTCCCGCCTCTGTTTTATCGTTGCGATGTAAAACAGCTTATCGGGAGCGCCGTAAAAACGGTCTAAAAAGTCAGGGACGCGCTGTAAAAACAGCGTAAAGACTCAGGATATGCCCATCAGCTTCTTCAGCACCGCCTTCAGATGATGGTCGGCCACCGGCTTGTCGAGCAGCCCGGCCACGCCCGCCGCCTGCGCCCTGGCGCTGTCGTAGACGAAGGGCGGCGACACCAGGAATACCAGCGCAGGGACCAGCGGCCCGCCGCTTTCGCGTAGCGCGGCGGCCAGGCGGTAAGGGTCGACCGGGGCCGCCGTATTAATCAGTACCACCGCCACTGCGCGCGAAGCGGTGGTCAGCGCCGCCTCCGTTTCGCTTTCCGCCCACACGACGGGAATGCCGTAGGACTTCAGCAGCCGCTCCAGATGCGACTGGAAAGCGCGGTTGCGGTCCACCACCAGCACGGCGCCACGGCTGCCGTGGCGGCGCATGGCGACATATTCGGCGGGATCGGTCAGGTCGAAGTCGAGACGCTCGCGCAGGCGGCGCTCCGGCACCGGCGGCAGGCCCGATGCCGCCAGCCGGGCCAGCGCGTCGGCGCGGCGCGCCACCAGTTGTTCCAGCGCGACATGCAGGCCGTCCGCCGCCACGGGACGCGGCAGGCTGGGATAGGGCAGCGCCAGCGCGGAATGGCCGACGATAAGAGCGGGCCGCAGCTCGCCCGAGGCGAGCGTGGACAGGGCCGCCAGCGCCGTCAACTCGTCGCCGTTGGCGATCAGCAGATCCGGCTCTTGCAGAGAATCGCCCGAAAGGGAAAAATAACCAGGCGCTGAAGCGGGCGCCTGCTCCAGCAGCGCCGCCAATGCGCGCGCCTCATCCGGCGAAAAGCCGACCAGACGCACGGCGAAGGGGAATCTCTCTGCTTGCATGGGCGGGGAGGCGATGATTTTTTTGTATTTAACCACAAAAATCCGCCGCGACGCCCGGTTGAGGATAGAATACGCAGGCGTCAGCATAAGGCTGTACATAAACACAGTATAGAATTAACAACCTCGCGACAAGCCCGATCAGAATGGCCACTAAAAAACCCGTTTCCGACTACAGCGAATCATCTATCCGCGTCCTCAAGGGCCTGGAACCAGTTAAACAGCGGCCCGGCATGTACACCCGTACCGAGAACCCCCTGCACATCATCCAGGAGGTGATCGACAACGCGTCCGACGAGGCGCTGGGTGGCCATTGCAAGAACATTATCGTGACGCAGAATGCCGACGGCAGCATCACGGTGGAAGACGACGGCCGCGGCATCCCGGTCGGTCTGCACCCGGAAGAAGGCGTGCCAACGGTGGAAATCGTGTTCACCCGCCTGCACGCGGGCGGCAAATTCGACAAGGGCGCGGGCGGCGCCTACGCCTTCTCCGGCGGCCTGCACGGCGTCGGCGTCTCCGTCACCAACGCGCTGTCCAAGCGCCTGGAGATCACCGTCTGGCGCAAGGAGCCGGACGGCACGGGCCTGCACAACATCGCCTTCGAAAACGGCGACCTGGTGCAGCCTCTGACCTCGGTCAACGCGCCGCGCGACGGCAAAAAGTCCGGCACCCGCGTCACCGCGTGGCCGGACGCCAAGTACTTCGACTCGCCGAATATCTCGCAGGTCGAGCTGCAACGCCTGCTGCGCTCCAAGGCCGTGCTGCTGCCGGGCGTCTCCGTCACGCTCGTTAACGGCAAGACGGGCGAATCGCAGACCTGGCAGTACAACGACGGCCTGCGCGGCTATCTGAATGAAGCGCTGGCGCAGACCTCGAACGGCGAGACCGTGATTCCCCTGTTCGAAGGCGCGCAGTTCGCCGGCCCGGACGCGGAAGGCTTCGCCGAGGGCGAAGGTGCGGCTTGGGTCGTGGCCTGGACCGAAGAAGGCGCCGTGGTGCGCGAATCCTACGTCAACCTGATCCCCACCGTCAGCGGCGGCACCCACGAATCGGGTCTGCGCGACGGCTTGTTCGGCGCGGTGAAGAACTTCGCCGAGATGCACTCGCTGCTGCCGAAGGGCGTCAAGCTGCTGCCGGAAGACGTGTTCGCGCGCGTCTCCTTCGTGTTGTCGGCCAAGGTGCTGGACCCGCAGTTCCAGGGCCAGACCAAGGAACGCCTGAATTCGCGCGACGCCGTGCGACTGGTGTCGACCTTCTCCAAGCCGCCGCTGGAACTGTGGCTTAACCAGCACGTCGAATACGGCAAGAAGCTGGCGGAGCTGGTCATCAAGCAGGCGCAGTCGCGTATGCGCTCGCTGCAGAAGGTGGAAAAGAAGAAGTCCTCCGGCGTGGCTGTTTTGCCGGGCAAGCTGACCGACTGCGAATCGTCGGACGTGCACCGCAATGAGCTGTTCCTGGTCGAGGGCGACTCGGCGGGCGGCTCGGCCAAGATGGGCCGCGACAAGGAATTCCAGGCCATCCTGCCCCTGCGCGGCAAGGTGCTCAACTCGTGGGAGACGGACCGCGACCGCCTGTTCGCCAACAACGAGATCCACGACATCGCCGTGGCCATCGGCGTCGATCCGCACAGCGTGGGCGACACGCCCGACCTGTCCGGCCTGCGCTACGGGAAAATCTGCATCCTCTCCGATGCTGACGTCGACGGCTCGCACATCCAGGTGCTGCTGCTGACCCTCTTCTTCAAGCACTTCCCGGGCCTGATCGCCAACGGGAATATCTGCATCGCCCGTCCGCCGCTGTACCGCGTGGACGCGCCGGCACGCGGCAAGAAGCCGATCCAGAAGCTGTACGCGCTGGACGACGGCGAACTGGAAGCGATTGAGGACAAGCTGCGCAAGGACGGCCTGAAAGAAGGCGCCTGGTCCATCTCCCGCTTCAAGGGTCTGGGCGAGATGAACGCCGAGCAGTTGTGGGAAACCACCATGAATCCGGACACGCGCCGCCTGCTGCCGGTGGCGCTGGGCGCTTACGCGCACGATGAATCGGCCGCGCGCTTCAATATGCTGATGGGTAAAGGCGAAGCCGCCGCCCGCCGCGCATGGATCGAAGAACACGGCAACGAAGTGGAAGCCGACATCTAATTATTGGTACGACAGACTATGACTCAAGCAAACCTCTTTGACGATCCGGCGCCGCAGGAAGAGTTGCCGGACTCCGGCAACGGCGACGGCCTGCCACCCGATGACGGCCTGCCGCCGGGCGGTTCGGACAGCGGCGACGGCGGCGACAACGGCGAAACCCTGACCCTGTCCACCTTCGCCGAACGCGCCTATCTCGATTACGCCGTCTCCGTGGTCAAGGGCCGCGCCCTGCCCGACGTGTGCGACGGCCAGAAGCCGGTGCAGCGCCGCATCCTGTTCGCGATGAATGAACTGGGCCTGTCGTCCTCCGCCAAGCCGCGCAAATCGGCCGCCGTGGTGGGTGACGTGCTGGGTAAGCTGCACCCGCACGGCGACCAGTCGGTGTACGACGCGCTGGTGCGCATGGCACAGGACTTCTCGCTGCGCTATCCGCTGATCGACGGCCAGGGCAACTTCGGCTCGCGCGACGGCGACGGCGCGGCGGCCATGCGATACACTGAAGCGCGCCTCACGCCCATCTCGCGCCTGCTGCTGGACGAAATCGACCAGGGCACGGTGGACTTCATCGCCAACTACGACGGCTCGTCGGAAGAACCGAGCCTGCTGCCGGCCCGCCTGCCGATGGTGCTGCTGAACGGCGCCTCCGGTATCGCGGTCGGCCTGGCGACGGAAATCCCGTCGCATAACCTGACCGAAGTGGCGCAGGCCGCCGTGGCCATGATCCGCAATCCGAAGATCGGCCACGATGAACTGATGGGCATCATGCCCGGCCCCGACTTCCCCGGCGGCGGCCAGATCATCACCCCGCCGTCGCAGATCAGCGAAATGTACGCCTCCGGCCGCGGCAGCATGAAGGTGCGCGCGCGCTGGAAGATCGAAGAGCTGGCGCGTGGCCAGTGGCAGGCCGTCGTCACCGAACTGCCGCCAGGGACCTCGTCGCAAAAGGTGCTGGAGGAGATCGAAGAGCTGACCAATCCCAAGGTCAAGCTGGGCAAGAAGACGCTGTCGCCGGAACAGCTGGCGCTGAAGTCGCTGATCCTCAATTCGCTCGACACGATCCGCGACGAATCGGGCCGCGAAGCGCCCGTTCGCCTGGTGTTCGAGCCGAAGTCGAAGAACCAGGACAAGACCGAATTCATGCTGATGCTGCTGGCGCATACGTCGCTGGAGACGTCGAGCTCCATCAACCTGGTGATGATCGGTGGCGACGGCCGTCCGCGCCAGAAGGGCCTGGGCGAGATCCTGCAGGAGTGGATCGACTTCCGCTTCACCACCGTGACCCGCCGCACCCAGTTCCGGCTGGACAAGGTCGATGCGCGCATCCATATTCTGGAAGGCCGCCAGACCGTCCTGCTGAATATCGACGAAGTCATTCACATCATCCGTAATTCGGACGAGCCGAAGGCGGCGCTGATCGCCCGCTTCAATCTGTCCGACCGCCAGGCCGAAGACATCCTGGAAATCCGCCTGCGCCAGTTGGCACGCCTGGAAGCGATCAAGATCGAACAGGAATTGGCCGATCTGCGCAAGGAACGTCAAACGCTGCAGGACATGCTGGACAACCCGGCGTCGATGAAGCGCGTGATCATCAAGGAGATCGAGGCCGACGCCAAGCAGTTCGGCGACGCTCGCCGCACGCTGATCGAAGAAGCGCAGAAGGCCGTGGTGGAGCAGAAGGTGGTGGACGAACCGGTCACCGTCATCATCTCCGAGAAAGGCTGGGTGCGCGCGCGTACCGGCATCGGCCACGACGCGGCGCAGTTCACCTTCAAGGTGGGCGATTCGCTGCATGGCGCCTTCGAATGCCGCACGGTCGACACCCTGCTCGCCTTCGGCAATAACGGCAAGGTGTATTCGGTGGCCGTATCCGCCCTGCCCAACGCGCGCGGCGACGGCGTGCCGATCACGACGCTGATCGACACGGGCGGCGCACGTATCCTGCACTACTTCGCAGGTACGGCGGCGACGCAGCTGATGCTGTCGACCAGCGCCGGTTTCGGCTTCATCGCCAAGGCGGGCGACATGGTGAGCCGTCTGAAGGGCGGCAAGGCCTTCATCACGCTGGACGAAGGCGACGTACCGCTGCCGCCGTCCGTGGTGAACGCCGAAGCGAGCGCCGTGGCGGTATTGTCGGCCAACGCCCGCGTGCTGGTGTTCGGCCTGGACGAGATGAAGACGCTGACCAACGGCGGCCGCGGCGTGATCCTGATGGAGCTGGAAGACAAGGAGACCTTGATCGACGCCCGCGCCATCAGCCAGAAAGGCGTGATCGTTTCCGGCACTGGGCGCGGCGGCAAGGCGCAGGAAGAGCGACTGTCCGCCTCCGCGCTGGCCGTCCACTTCGGCAAGCGCGCCCGCAAAGGCAAGGCCCTGGCGACCAAGATCAAGCCAACGACGCTGACGCCTATCGTTTAACCCAACCCGGGGTCAGGTCTGCCTTTACGCCAAATTTTGCTATCACGGCAATTTTTGGCCGAAAGGCAGACCTGACCCCGAATTTCATCTGATGGGAATGCACATGCGACAAGCACTGAATGCAATCTCTTTGGCCGCTCTGCTGGCCTTTTCCGTGGCCGGCGCGCAGGCGCAGGAGACGCAGCGGGCGATCGGCAAGCTGACGCCGACCATCGTTCTCCCGCTGGGCAAAACCGCCGACTGGGTCGAGATCACCACCGACGCGGTTTGGGTCGGCAGCACCGGCCCCAATGCTGTGCATCGCATTGATCCGCTTACCAATCGCGTCGTCGCCGCATTCACGCTGCCCGACGAGCCTTGCGCCGGTCTGGCGGCCGGTGGCAGCTACGTCTGGGTGCCCATGTGCGGAAAGCCCAACCGCCTGGCGCGGATTGATACGGCCACTAAAACCGTCACCCTCTTCGATACCGGTCCACTGGCGGAAGAAGGCGGCGTCACCACAAGCCCCGATAGCGTCTGGCTGCTCAGTACCAGCCAGGGCGCGCTGCATCGCATTGATCCCTTCAACGGCGCCATCATGCAGGTGGTGAAAGTGCCCGAGGGTTCGTACAACCCGCTCTACTACGAGGGACAAGTGTGGGTGACGCGCGCCGACGGCGCCGAGGTCACGGTGATCGACGCGGCAACCGGCAAGCAGACCGCGAAAGTCAGCACCGGCCCCGGTCCGCGCTTCCTCACCGCCGGCGCGGGCTCGGTCTGGACCTTGAACCAGGGCGACGGCACGCTGACGCGCATCGACGCGCTGACGCATGCCGTCACCGGCACCACGGCGCTGAATACGCCGGGCCATGGTGGCGACGTCAAATTCGGCGGCGGCATGGTCTGGACCACCATGGCCAAGGTGCCGCTCTCCATGACCGAAGCGGCCACCGGCAAGCTGCGCTGCCAGTGGACCGGCTCCGGCGGCGATTCAGTCGGCATCGGCCACGGCGCGATCTGGCTGACCGACTACCACGGCGGCACCATCTCCCGCATCGAACTGCAGAAGGCGATCGACAACTGCCGCTGACGCAAATTAACGCGAGTTAGCGCGAATACAGGTCGATGATGGTCCCGATCGCGTCGGCGCAGACGCTGCAGAACTTGTCGCTGCGGTCGAACATAATGCACTGCATCTGCGGACGGAAGTAGCCCTTGGCTTCGTAGTTGGCGCCTTCAAAGGCGCCGACCACACCGCGCTCCGGCGCGCGCGAGAACAGCTCCTCCGTGTACTGCAGGTCCTTGCGGAACAAGGCGCTCATCTCGGACTCGGGACGGTTGGCCGCACGCAGGGCCACGCGCTCCTTCTGGTAGGCGCGCGAATGGGTTTCGTATTCGTCCTTCGGCCATGGCGTCGGCAGCGGCGTGCCCTCCTTCACGAACTTCTTCCACTTCAGGTTTGCCGGGTCTTTGAGGGCCGTCGCATTCGGCTCCCACGGTTCCACGCGCTCGCCGCCAGCCGCCTGATAGGCCACCGGCGAGGTGTAGTACTCGTCCGCCAGTCCGGCGAAGTGGTGACCGAATTCGTGCACGAACAGGTAGTTGGCCCAGTCGTTATTCGCTGCGGCAGTGCTGAACTGGCCGAAGATGCCGCCACCGCCGTAGGTGTCGTTATTGACCAGGATCTCGATGAACTCATATGGCGCATACTGCGCCAGCTCACGCAGGGCGCGGTTGTCGGTGGTGAGCACATAGCGCTCGCTACCGAAGATGTCGTAGCGCGCACCCAGCTGCGAATACTGGTATTTGCCCGTCGACGGACGCGAGACGCCCGATACCTGCGTCGGCAGCGCCAGCGCCCATACGTTGAAGTCCCTGGCGCGCTCCTTGAACGGCGATACTTCGAACAGGTGGTCCGCCAGACGGCGCGCCGTGGCTTCAAACTTCTTCATCTCGGCCTTGGTAAAGCCGTCGCCCAGGATCAGCAGGTCGACCTTGTCCGGCGATGGACCATTGACACGGATGGGAATCGGCTTGGCCGGCGCGGGCGCCTGCTTGCGCACGACGTCCATGGCGTCGGTATCGATATCGGCGGTCCACACCGGGACGAAGTTATTCTGCTCGTCGCGCTTCAGGATGCGCACCTTGACCGGATGCTCCGGCTTGGGGAAGCGCACCGATTCCTCGAAGCCGCGATCGAGCTTCCTCGCTTCTTCCGTGCTGCTCCACTCCGCAAACACGGTGGAGAAGCCTCGCGAATACAGCAGCTGTCCCGTCTTCGCATCGACCACTTCCACCTTGTTGTTGCCACGGTTGGTGTCGTCGATGGTGCGGTTCATATTGCCCGGCCACGGCAGCGGCTCGATCACCACGCGCTCCATGGCGTAATGCTCGGTCTTCGCATTCCCGCTATGCAGATAATCGAGGCGCACCGTCGCCGGCTGCGAGGCCAACGCAGGCAACGCGGGCAGCGCAGCGGCCAACATCAAACCAGACAGCAGATATTTGAGCATGGGATTCCTTGCAAGGCCGTTAAAATGGCCCTTATTGTAATCCCATGCAGAAGGCTATTGTCCCAATTCGATAGGATGAATATCGAGCCGCATGTTGAAGATGGAATAGGAGGGCGCGGACGAGGACATATAGGCCACGCTGTCCGCCGTCTTGCGGAAGGTGAACTGGAACGCCATTTCAGGACGCATATCGGCCGGGCCGCCGACGGCGATGCCCACGCCTTCGCTGCGGCGGTTGTTGGTCAATTCCTCCATCAGCGTCACCACGGCGTTGGCGCTCAGGATGTCGGGCGAGAAGACGGGGTGGTACAGATCGTCGCGCGGCCCATCGAGCCTTCCTTCTGCCTTCTCCGCCGAGGGGATGAAGGTGCGCGTGGACAGGTCGTACTTGTCGCCCCGGTCGAGATAAGAAATCACGGCGTTGGAGACGTTGAAGCCGACGCTATCCTCCTGCGTCGTGGCCTGCGACAGGTCGATCAGCAGCGCGCCCTTGTGGCCCACGATCTCCACCCGCCGCTTGCTGTCCACCACCATGGCCGTGTTCTCGTCGATGCCCAACCCCAGCTTATAGCCCTTCTTCAGCATGGCCGGGATCATGCGCGCGAAGCGTCCGCGCACCAGCAGGTGCTGGTCGATGAAGACGTCGTCGCCGATGAAGCCCAGTCCCGGCGCGATCTCCTGCCCGTCGTTGACGCCCGCGCGCAGTGTGGCGAACACCGTCTTCGGCGCATAGAACATGGTGCTGCTCATGATGGCCGCGCCGGCGCTGCTGCCCGCCACCACGCCGCCCTTCAGATAGACGTCCCACACGGCGTCCAGCATGGCGCTGTGGTTGCTATCCTCGCGCACCAGCGCCTTGGTGATGCGCGCCTGGTCGCCGCCGACAAAGAACACGCCGCCCGCCGTGCGCACCGACTCGGCCAGCCCCGCATCTTCCGCCACCTTGCGGTAATCACTGTCCTCCAGCTTGACCGCCAGCGGCACCAGGAAGGCGTCCGCGCCATACTGTTTGAAGCGGTTGACGACGGCCTCGCCCACGGCCGAGGGATTGGCGGCGGCCGACGGGAACACGGCAATGCGCGCGCCCGGTCCTCCCGCCAGCTGCACAATGCGCTGCCACACTTCGGCATTGTCGGCCCGCAGATTGCCGCCGATGATGACGAGCGAGCCTTTGGCGACCGGTTCCGCCGCGTATAGTCCGGAAGACGCCACCAGCATCAGGGCCACCCGAAAAAAGTAGAGGAGAAAAGTGCGCAGTGCCGGCATGATCCGCTCCTGAAAGTCACTACCGTTTTTTAAACTATATACCGGATCGGCCTCAGGTTCTTACGCAAGCTCATATCAGCGCTGCTGCTGTGATATCAAAAATCTATTTGCGCCGTTATTTGTACCTGTACAAGGGCTGGTTCAGCTGGATCGGCCGGATATCGAGCCGCAGCTTGAGCACCGAATACGCCTCCACCTCGGTCGAGCTGTAGCCCACGCTGTTGACCGTTTTGCTGAACCTGAATTCAAAGCCCAGGTCCGGATACGGATCGCGCGGATTGCCGAAGGCGATGCCGATGGCTTCCTGCTGGGCGTTGTCGATCAGGTTCCCCATCAGGTCCAGCACCGCGTTATTACCCAGGATGTCGTTGGTGAACACGGGTTCGCGCATGTCCGGCTGGTTGGGGTCGAGCTGGTTGTCGGCCTTGTCCGGCGACGGGGTGAAGGCACGCGTGACGAGGTTGAATTTGTCGCCCCGGTCCAGATAGCTGATCGCCGCATTGCTGATGTTGAAGCCCTTGATGCCGCGGTCGGTGATCGCGTTCGACAGGTCGATCAGCAGCGCGCCGCTGTAGCCGATGATCTCCACGTCGCGGTGCGCATCCACCACCATGGCGCTGTTCTCGTCGATGCCCAGGCCGATCTGGTAGCCCTTCTTCAGCATCACGGGGATCATGCGGGCGAAGCGGCCGCGCACCAGCAGGTGCTGGTCGACGAAGACCTCGTCGCCGATGAAGCCCAGGCCTGGCGCAATCTCCTTGCCGTCGTGGACGCCCATCTTCAGCATGTCCAGCGTCGCCTTGGCGTCGTAGAACATGGTGGTGCTCATGATGGCCGCGCCCGCGCTGGAGCCGGCGATCACGCCGCCGTCGCGGTAGACGTCCCAGATCGCCTCCAGCGCCGCCGTCTTGCTGCCGTTGGGCCGCACCAGCGCCTGCGTGATGCGGGCCTGGTCGCCGCCGGCGAAGTAGACGCCGGTGGCCGAGTGGATCAGGGCCACGATCTCCGGGTCTTCCGCCGCCTTGCGATAGTCGCTGTTGGCCAGGGTGACGGCCAGCGGCACGAAGAAGGCTTGCGCGCCGTACTGGTTCAGTTTATTGATGATGCTCTGGCCCGATTTTTCGGGATTGATCGAGGCCGAGCCGAAGACGGCGATGCGCGCGCCCTTGCCGCCCGCCAGAGAAACGATACGCTGCCACACCTCCGCATTGTCGGCGCGCAGGCCGCCGCCGATGATCACCAGGTTGCCCGCCGGCGCCGCCACCACCGGCTTGGGCGGCGGCACCGCCTTGGCCGGCAGCGCAGGCTTGGCTTCCTTCCCCGGCTGGATGATTTTGGGCGCCGCGGCAAACGCCGTTTGCGCCGCCAGCGCCAGCATCCACGCCAGGCAGAGGGTGAGCAGGGATTGTCCGTATCGTTTCATGTTGCCATTCCAATAAAAGCGCGGCCACAGCGCCGCCCAAACTCTCCAACTATACCGCCTCTATGTAGACAGAGTATTTCACTTTGCTTAAACACGTAACTTTTGCATTTTTAAACAATGTAAATAATACAACACCAACGGGCCATGATTTTACTTTGAGAAAAAGATACGAGATACTCGCCCAACCTTTATCGCGCCGTTCTGACACTCATCATGCAAGCACACAAACACCCCATCTCCGCGCCGCACGGCAGCGCCGTTTATGAACTGACCAGCTTCCACTTCGGGACGCCGGGCAGCGGCAAAAAAGTCTATATCCAGGCCTCGCTGCATGCGGACGAGGTGCCGGGCATGCTGGTGTCGCAGTTCCTGCGCAAGGAGCTGATCGCGCTGGAGGCGGCGGGCAAGATCAAGGGCGAAATCATCCTCGTCCCGGCGGCCAATCCCATCGGACTGGCGCAAGCCATCCAGGGCGCCGCCTTCGGCCGCTTCGACCTCACCACGGGCGTCAACTTCAACCGCGCCTACAAGCATGTGGCGGACGAGCTGAAAACCTCGTTGAACGGGAAGCTGGGCGGCGACGCGCAAGCCAATGTGGCGCTGGTCCGCCAGCACGCGCTGGCCTCCGTCACCCGCTGGCAGCCGTCCACTGACGCCGAGTCGCTGAAAAAGACCCTGCTCGCCATGGCCATCGACGCCGACATCGTGCTCGATCTGCACTGCGATAACGAGGCCGTGCTGCATATCTATACGGGCACGCCGCTGGCCGAAGCCATCGCGCCGCTGTCGGCCATCATGGGCGCGCACGCCGTGCTGCTGGCATTGCAGGCGGGCGGCGAACCGTTCGACGAAGCGTGCAGCCGACTGTGGTGGGACCTGGACGCCCACTTCGGCGGACGCTATCCGATTCCCGCCGCCTGCCTCTCCACCACGGTGGAGCTGCGCGGCGAAATGGAAGTGAGCTATGAACTCGCGCGGAAGGATGCGGCGGGCCTGCTGCGCTTCCTCGCCGTCAGCGGCGTGCTGGCGGAGGATGCGGTGCCCGGCGGCGCGGCCGCGCCCCTGCCCGCGCCTCTGTGCCAACCCTCGCCGCTGGAAGGCGTAGCGCCCATCCTGGCGCCGCATAACGGGGTGCTGGTCTATACCTGCGACATGGGCACGCGGGTGGAGGCGGGCCACCCGCTGGCCGACCTGATCGACCCGGTGAGCGGCGAGACGACCACGCTGCGCAGCCCCGTGGACGGCGTCTTCTTCGCCCGCAGCGCGCACCGCCACGTCCTGCGCGGCATGAATGTGGGGAAGGTCGCCAGCGCTACCGCCTACCGTAGCGGCGATCTGCTGAGCGCATAAGGGAGAGCACCGAGTGAAGAAATTCCGTCTGCCGCACACCTTCGTCCTGCTGTTCGCCATCCTGGCGCTGATCGCGCTGGCCACCTGGCTGGTCCCCGGCGGTAAATACGAAACGCATCTGGTCAACGGCAAGCAGCTGGTCGATCCCAGCACCTTCCACTACATCCCCAGCGCGCCGCAGGGCTTTGCCCAGTTGATGAAGGCGCCCATCAAGGGCTTTGTCGATGCTGGCCTGATCATCGGCTTCGTGCTGATCGTGGGCGGAGCCTTCTCCGTGCTGCAAAAGACGGAAGCCATCGACGCCATGATCAAGTCGCTGGCGCGGGCGCACGAGCATTCGCGCTTCCTGCAGGTGGCGCTGATTCCCGTCTTCCTCACCATGTTCTCCATCGGCGGCGCCACCTTCGGCATGAACGAGGAGGCGATTCCCTTCGTGCTGATCTTCGTGCCGCTGGCGCTGGCCCTGGGCTATGACACGGTGGTGGGCGTTTCCATTCCCTTCCTCGGCTCGCAGGTGGGGTTTTCAGCGGCGTTTCTGAACCCGTTCAACGTCGGCATCGCGCAGGGCATCGCCGGCGTGCAGGTGTTCTCCGGCCTGTACTACCGCTTGATCGTGTGGTTCCTGGCGACGACCGTCACCATCTTGTTCATGATGTGGTATGCGGCGCGGGTGAAGAAGACGCCGCAGCTCAGCCCCACCTACCAGCTGGACCTGGACAAGCGCCGCGCCATGCCGGACGGGCTGGGCGAGTTCCACGGCATGACCGCCACCCACAAGCTGGTGCTGTCCTTGTTCCTGGGCGCGCTGGTGGTGATGGTGATTGGCGTGATCAAATTCGACTGGTATATCGACGAGATCGCGGCGCTGTTCCTCACACTGTCCATCGTCATCGGCCTGATCGGCCGTCTGAACTCGGACCAGATCGTGGAAGCCTTCCTCCAGGGCGCGCGCGACCTGGTGGGCACGGCGCTGGTGATTGCGCTGGCGCGCGGCACGCTGATCCTGGCCCGCGACGCCCACATCATCGACACCATGCTGCATGCGCTGATACCACTGGTGCAGTCGTCCAGTCCCGTGTTCTCGGCGCAGAAGATGTTCGGCATCCAGACGGTGATTAACTTCTTCATCCACTCCGGCACCGGGCAGGCCGCGCTGACCATGCCCATCATGGCGCCGCTGGCGGACCTGGTCGGGGTGACGCGGCAGACCGCCATCCTGGCCTACCAGTTCGGTGAATTCACCACACCGATGATTCCTACCTCCGGCATCACGGTGGGCGTGCTGGCCCTGGCCCGCATCCCGTGGATCACCTGGGCGCGCTGGATGGTGCCGCTGCAGCTGATTTACGCCGTGCTGGCGCTGGCCCTGCTGGTGCCGCCCTGCCTGACGGGGTGGCAATAGCGTGGCAGTGAGTCAGCAGACGTAGATATTCGGGTAGTAGCGCTCCATCAGCGTCTCCGGGCGCGATGGGGCGGTAAAGCCGTAGCGAGCGTACAGGCCATGGCAGTCGGCCGTCGCCAGCGTGAAGCGGCGCAGCCCTTGCAGGTCGGGATGGGACAGGATGGCTTCGATCAGCTGCTTGCTGTAGCCATTGCGGCGGTGCTCCGGCAGCACAAACACGTCCAGCAGATTGGCGAAGGTAGCCTTGTCCGTCACCACCCGCGCGAACGCTATCTGGCTACCGTTCAAAAAGCCGCCAAAGCAGAGGGAGTTGGCCACGGCCCGCTGCAGCAGCGCCAGCGGCAGGCCGATGGCCCAGGTGGACTGCTCGCTCAGATAGCGGTGGATCAGCGGCAGGTCCAGCTCTTCCCTATTGGTGGTGATATACAGGCTAGTCATGAAATGTCCTTTATAATCGGTCGAAACCCCGCCGCTCTCCCATATTACAGAAATATACACAAAGTCCATCCCCATGACTGATCAATTTTCAAAAAAAGCGGAGGCCTGGTCGGCCCGCTTCTCCGAACCTGTCTCGGACCTCGTCAAGCGTTACACGGCTTCCGTTTTCTTTGACAATCGCATGGCCAAGGCCGACATCCAGGGCTCGCTGGCCCACGCCGAAATGCTGGCCGCCCAGGGCGTGATCAGCGCCGCCGACCGCGCCGAGATCGAGCGCGGCATGGCGCAGATCAGTCAGGAGATCGAGTCCGGCAAATTCGAATGGCTGCTGGACCTGGAGGACGTCCACCTGAATATCGAAAAGCGCCTGACCGAGCTGGTAGGCGACGCGGGCAAGCGCCTGCACACGGGCCGCTCGCGCAACGACCAGGTGGCGACCGATATCCGTCTCTACGTCCGTTCGGCCATCGACGACATCCTCGCCCTGCTGCACGCCCTGCGCACGGCCCTGACCGACCTGGCGGAAAAGAACGCCGACACCATCCTGCCCGGCTTCACCCACATGCAGGTGGCGCAGCCGATCACCTTCGGCCACCACATGCTGGCCTATGTCGAGATGTTCGGCCGCGACGCCGAGCGCATGGCCGACTGCCGCAAGCGCGTCAACCGCCTGCCGCTGGGCGCCGCCGCGCTGGCCGGCACCACCTTCCCCATCAACCGCCTGCGCGTGGCCAAGACGCTGGGCTTCGACGACGTCTGCCACAACTCGCTGGACGCCGTGTCGGACCGCGACTTCGCCATTGAATTTACTGCAGCCGCCTCGCTGATCATGATGCACGTCTCGCGCATGTCGGAGGAACTGGTGATCTGGATGAGCCCACGCGTCGGCTTCATCGACATCGCCGACCGCTTCTGCACCGGCTCGTCCATCATGCCGCAGAAGAAAAACCCCGATGTGCCGGAACTGGCGCGCGGCAAAACGGGCCGCGTCTACGGCCACCTGATGGGCCTCCTGACCCTGATGAAAGGCCAGCCGCTGGCCTACAACAAGGACAACCAGGAAGACAAGGAACCGCTGTTCGACACCGTCGACACAGTGGTCGACACGCTGCGCATCTTCGCCGATATGGCGGGCGGCATCACCGTCAAGCCCGAAGCGATGCGCGCCGCCGCCCTGCAAGGCTACGCCACGGCGACCGACCTGGCCGACTATCTGGTGAAGAAAGGCCTGCCCTTCCGCGATGCCCACGAAGCCGTGGCCCACGCCGTGCGCGCCTGCGAACAGCAGGGCTGCGATCTGGCCGATCTGACGCTGGACCAGCTGCGCGCCTTCTCGCCACTGATCGAATCCGATGTCACGCATGTGCTGACGCTGGAAGGCTCCGTCGCCGCGCGCGACCATGTGGGCGGCACCGCGCCGAACCAGGTCCGCGCCGCCATCGCCCGCGTGCGTTCGCAACTGAGCTGAGGGACCGCATATGAGCAATGGCATTGGCGGTAAAACGATGGAGCAGGCGCTGGAGGCGCTGTCCAATATGACGGCGGGTGCTGTCCCCATCGGCAAGGACGAGCATCAACAGCGCATTGAGAAGGCGCAGGCCTTCATGCGTCAACAGGGCATCGCGGCGATCTACCTGAACGCCGGCACCAATATGACCTACTTCACCGGCACCAAATGGCATGCCAGCGAACGCATGGTGGGCGCGATCCTGCCCGCCAGCGGCGCGGTGGAATACATCGCGCCGGCGTTTGAAGAAAGCACGCTGAAGGACTTCATGCTGGTGCAGGGTGATGTCAACTGCTGGCACGAGCATGAGAGCCCGTACGCGCTGTTCATCGCCACCTTGAAGCGCATGGGCATCGCGCCGGATGCGGGGCAGCCGCCGCGCATCGGCATCGACGAAAGCGCCGCCTTCTTCATCTACGACGGCATCCGTCCGCTGGCGGAAGGCTACGCGCTGGAGAATGCACGCACGGTGACGGCCCACTGCCGCACGCGCAAGTCGTCCAACGAAATCGCCCTGATGCAGCGGGCGAAGGATATGACGCTGGCCGTGCATATCGCCGCCGCCAGCATTCTGCGCGAAGGCATCACGACGGTGGAGGTGGAAGAATTCATCAACCGCGCGCACCGCAAGGTTGGCGCTAGTGGTTCCTACTTCTGCATCGTTCTGTTTGGCGAAGCGACGGCATATCCGCACGGTGTGAGCTATGTGCAGACGCTGAAGAAGGGCGACACGGTGCTGATCGACACCGGCTGCAAGGTGCACAACTACATCTCCGACATCACGCGCACCTATGTGTACGGCGAGCCTTCTGCGCGCCAGCGTGAAGTGTGGGACAGCGAGAAGAAAGCGCAGCTGGCAGCGTTCAGCGCCGCGCAGCTGGGCGTGCCGTGCGAGGAAGTTGACAAGGCCGCCCGCCGTTCGCTGGAAGCCGACGGCTATGGCCCCGGCTACAAGCTCCCCGGCCTGCCGCACCGCACGGGCCACGGCATCGGCCTGGACATCCACGAATGGCCATATCTGGTCGGCGGCGACAAGACCCCGCTGGACGTCGGCATGTGCTTCTCCAACGAGCCGATGATCTGCATCCCCGGCGAATTCGGCGTCCGTCACGAAGACCACTTCTACATGACGGCCAACGGCCCCAAGTGGTTCACCGAACCGGCCCACAGCATCGACGATCCCTTCGGTTTGAGCGGGCGCAAGTGACCTTCAAATAAGCCTCAGATGAAGTCATACCGTGTTTGACCCTGGCCGATGGTCGGCCTAAGATGTCTTACACGGTATAACTTCAACGGAGGCTGTCATGGAAGCTGAAGCGAAAATCCGGCGCCACGGCAATTCCATCGGACTCGTGCTGCCACCGCCGATTCTGCAGCAAATGGGTTTTGCAATCGGCCAGACAGTATCCCTGCTGGCGACACCGGATGGACTGCTCATCAAAGCCAAGCGCACCCGCCTGACTGCGGCGGAACTCAATGCCCAATGCAATCCCCGAGCCCCAATGCCGAGCGACCTGCAAGACTGGGAAAACATGCCCGCCGTCGGTACGGAGCGATGACCGTGCGGCATCCACGTCAAGGCGATATCTATTTGCTTTCTCTCGATCCGTCCATGGGAACAGAGATTCAGGGCAAACGCCCTGTACTTGTGCTGTCCAACGCAGAAACCAATTCGCAGGGCCGCGCACTCGTTGCCCCGATTACCCAGGGTGCGAATCTGGACCGCGTGCGCGGCTGGGCTACTTCGTTGATGGGCACAGGAACGCGAACGCAAGGGGCGGCAGTCATCAGCCAAATACGCTTCCTGGACTACCGCGCTCGCCGTGGCCGATTCGTGGAAGGTGTGCCGCCTGAAGTCATCGCAGATGCAATGGCCCGTCTTCAGGCGGCGCTGGACGCAGAACCTTAAGCTTATCAGCCGCGCTTCATGACCAGGGTCAGGATGTCGTAGCTGGCGACCAGCTCGTCGTTCTGGTTGGTCACTTGCACGTCCCAGGCGACGACGCCCTGGCCGCGGCCTTGTTCGTCGGTGCGGTTGCGGTCGACCTTGCGCTTGCAGGTGAGGCGGGCACGGATCGTGTCGCCGATCGCCACCGGGGTAATGAAGCGCAGGTTGTCCAGGCCGTAGTTGGCCAGCACCGGTCCCGGCGCGGGAGATACGAACAATCCCGCCGCCGCCGACAGCACGAAATAGCCGTGCGCGATGCGCTTGCCGAACTGGGTGTCTTTGGCCGCGATCTCGTCGAAGTGCATGTAGAAGTAGTCGCCCGACACGCCGCCGAAGTTGACGATGTCCGCCTCGCTCACCGTGCGGCGGTGCGTCAGCAGCGAATCGCCCATCTTCAGGTCTTCGAAGTATTTGCGGAAGGGGTGCTGCTCGCTTTCCTGCACCTTGGCGCCGCGCACATATTCGCCCGTCACCGCCGCCAGCATCGTGGGCGAGCCCTGGATCGCGGCGCGCTGCAGGAAGTGGCGCACAGCGCGGATACCGCCCAGTTCTTCGCCGCCGCCCGCGCGTCCCGGACCGCCGTGCTTCAGCTGCGGCAGCGGCGAGCCGTGGCCGGTGGAATCGACCGACGCTTCCTTATCGAGAATCAGCACGCGGCCGTGCGAGGCAGCCGCCAGCGGCACCGCCTGCGCGGCAATCGTCGGATCTTTCGTCACCAGCGTGGATACCAGGCTGCCCTTGCCGCGTGCGGCCAGGGCCAGCGCTTCGTCCATGCCGTCGTAGCTGATGATGGTGCTGACGGGGCCGAACGCTTCCACGTCGTGCACCGCCTCGTTGCGCATGCCGTCGCGGCACAGCAGCAGCGTCGGCGAGAAGAAGGAGCCGTTAGCGACACCATCGCCTACCAGCTTCAGTCCATCGCGCTCGCCGAACACGATCTCATTGCCGCGCGCGAGCATCTCGACACGTTCGGCCACGTCGCGCTGCTGGTCTTTAGACGCCAGTGCGCCCATACGCACGCCTTCCACCGATGGATCGCCCACGCTGATCTTGGACAGGCGTTCGCGCAGGCGCGTGCTGACCGCATCCACCTGCTGGCGCGGCACAATGATGCGGCGGATAGCGGTACATTTCTGGCCCGCCTTGCCCGTCATTTCGCGCGCCACCTCTTTTACGAACAGGTCGAATTCCTCATCGTCCGGCGTCACGTCCGGCGCCAGAATCGCGCAGTTGAGCGAGTCCGCTTCCGCCGTAAAGGGGACGGAGTTGGCGATCAGGTTGCGGTTGGAGCGCAGCTTGGCGGCCGTATCGGCGGAGCCGGTGAAGGTCACCATATCGGCGCCGCCCATGCGGTCCAGCAGATCGCCGGTGGAGCCGATCACCAGTTGCAGTGCGCCTTCCGGCAGCAGGCCCGATTCATTCACCATACGTACCAGCGCTTCGGTCAGATAGCTGGTCGCGGTCGCAGGCTTGCCGATGCACGGCATCGCCGCCAGGAAGCTGGGCGCAAACTTCTCCAGCAGGCCCCAGATGGGGAAGTTGAAGGCGTTGATATGCACCGCCAGGCCGCCGCGCGGCACCAGGATGTGCGTGCCCGCGAAGCCGCCCCGTTTACCCAGCGCCATGGCCGGGCCTTCATGCAGCACGTTCGACGACGGCAGCTCGCGACTGCCCATGCTGGCGTAAGCGAACAGCGTGCCGATGCCGCCCTCCACGTCCACCCAGCTGTCAGGACGCGTGGCGCCCGTCAGATGCGAGATGGCGTACAGCTCTTCCTTGCGGTTCATGAGGTACATCGCCAGCGCCTTCAGGCGCGCTGCGCGCTGCTGGAAGTCCATCGCCATCAGCGCCGGGACACCGGTCTTGCGGGCGTAGGTGACGGCTTCGTCGAAGTCGATCTTTTCGGCGTGGGTATGATAGATCACCGCGTTGGTCAACGCGCTATGCAGCGGCGTGGCCGCTTCGGCGCCGATCCAGCGTCCGCCAATCCAGCTTTGCAGGGTTGCTACTTGAGCCATGTGTTGTCTCCGTTAGTTTTGTGTGGGTGTGGCGTTTTTATGCAGATGCAGCGGCAGCGAGGACTCCCAGTCCATACGCTTGCGGTCCGCTTCCACTTCGGTCAGCGCGTCGACCTCGCGCATGGTCTGCATGGAGCGCACGGCCAGCTCCTGGTACTGGGCGGTGCCTTTGCTTTTCCATTCGACTTCTTCATCGCGCAGTTCGCGCATCACTTTGGCGGGCGTGCCGACCACCATGCTGCGGGGCGGGATCTCCATGCCTGCGCGGACAAAGCTCATAGCGGCGACGATGCTCTCCGCACCGACGAGGGCGTTATCCATCACGACGGCGTTCATGCCTACCAGCGCATTGCGCCCGATGCGGCAGCCATGCAGCACGGCGCCGTGGCCGATATGGCCGTCCTGCTCCACCACTGTGTCGCAGCCGGGGAAGCCGTGCATGACACAAGTGTCCTGCAGATTGGCGCCTTCTTCCAGCACCAGCCGTCCGAAGTCGCCGCGCAGCGACGCCAGCGGACCGATATAGCAGCGCGGGCCGACGATCACGTCGCCGATCAGCACCGCGCTGGGATGGACGTACGCCGTGGGATGGACCACCGGCCGCACGCCATTGATTTCGTAGACCTTGACCACGGCCTTACACTCGCTCGATGATCACGGCGATGCCCTGGCCTACGCCGATGCACATGGTGCACAGGCCATAGCGGCCGCCCGTGCGCTCCAGCTGGTTCAGCGCCGCCATCACCAGACGCGCACCCGAAGCGCCCAGCGGGTGGCCGATGGCGATGGCGCCGCCGTTGGGGTTCACATGCGGCGCATCGTCCGCCAGACCCAGGTCGCGCGTCACGGCCAGACCTTGCGCGGCAAAGGCTTCATTCAACTCGATCACGTCCATCTGCTCGATGGTCAGGCCGGTCTGCGCCAGCACCTTCTTCGTCGCTGGCGACGGGCCAAAGCCCATGATGCGCGGCGCCACACCGGCGACGGCCATGCCCAGCACGCGGGCGCGCTTCTTCAGGCCGAATTTTTCGGCAACAGCGGCGGAAGCCAGCAGGATCGCGCAGGCGCCGTCGTTGACACCGGAGGCATTGCCCGCAGTGACCGTGCCATCCGGCTTGACCACACCTTTCAGCTTGGCCAGGGACTCAATGCCTGTATCGGGGCGCGGGTGCTCGTCAGTATCGAAGATCTTCGGATCGCCTTTTTTCTGCACCAGCGTTACTGGCACGATCTCGTTCTTGAATACGCCGGCGGCATGAGCAGCGGCCCAGCGCTGTTGGCTGCGCAGCGCGAACGCATCCTGGTCGGCGCGGTTGATGTTGAATTGCTCGGCCACGTTCTCCGCCGTCTCGGGCATGGAGTCGATGCCGTATTCGGCCTTCATTTTGCCGTTGACGAAGCGCCAGCCGATGGTAGTGTCTTCGATCTTCGCGTTGCGCGAGAAAGCGCTATCGGCCTTGCCCATGACGAAAGGAGCTCGGGTCATGCTTTCCACGCCGCCTGCGATGATCAGCTGCGCCTCGCCGGACTTGATGGCTCGCGCAGCGATGCCCACGGCGTCCAGACTGGAACCGCACAGGCGGTTGACGGTGTTGGCCGGGACATCCACCGGCAGGCCCGCCAGCAGCGCCGCCATGCGGCCCACGTTGCGGTTATCTTCGCCCGCCTGGTTGGCGCAGCCATAGTAGACGTCATCCACCTTGGACCAGTCCACGCCGGGATTGCGCGCCATCAGCGCGGCAATGGGCAGCGCGGCCAGATCGTCGGTGCGCACGCCAGCCAAGGCGCCGCCGTAGCGGCCAAAGGGGGTGCGGACTGCGTCACAGATAAATGCGTCGTTCACGGTAGCTCCTGAATTAGTTTTTTGGACGTTGGTCAACCACGCGGCGCGCCTTGCCCGTCAGCGTGCGTTCGATGCCGTTCGCTGGCAGCAGGCGCACGCGGGTGGTCACGCCAACGTAGGTCTTGATATGGTGTTCCAGCTCGCGCGCCAGCGCTTCCACCTCGCCGGCTGGCAGCTCGGCGCGCAACTCGGCCAGCACTTCCAGCTTGTCGAGATGGCCGTCGCGCGAGACGATCAGCTGATATTGCGGCGCCAGCTTGGGCATTTTGCAGATCAATTCTTCGATCTGCGTGGGGAAGACATTCACGCCACGGATGATCAGCATGTCGTCCGAGCGGCCGGTGATCTTGCCGATGCGGCGCATGGCGCGCGAGGTTGGTGGCAGCAAGCGCGTAAGGTCACGCGTGCGGTAACGGATGATGGGCAGCGCTTCCTTGCTCAGCGAGGTGAATACCAGCTCGCCTTCTTCACCGTCAGGCAGCACTTCGCCCGTTTCGGGGTCGATGATCTCGGGGTAGAAATGGTCTTCCCAGATCACCGGGCCGTCTTTGCTCTCGATGCATTCGCTGGCCACGCCGGGCCCCATCACTTCGGACAGGCCGTAGATATCGACCGCGTCGATGCCCGCGCGCTTTTCAATCTCGGCGCGCATGGCGTCCGTCCACGGCTCTGCGCCGAAGATGCCCACCTTGAGCGAGCTGGCGGCAGGGTCCAGGCCCTGGCGCTGGAATTCCTCGATGATGTTCAGCATATAGGACGGCGTCACCATGATGATGGACGGCTTGAAGTCCTGGATCAGCTGCACCTGCTTTTCCGTCTGCCCGCCGGACATGGGGATCACCGTGCAGCCAAGACGCTCGGCGCCATAATGCGCGCCCAGGCCGCCCGTGAACAGGCCGTAGCCGTAGGAGATGTGCACCATGTCGCCGCGCCGTCCACCCGCCGCGCGGATAGAGCGGGCCACGACATTGGCCCAGGTGTCGATGTCATTCTGCGTATAACCGACAACGGTCGGCTTGCCCGTGGTGCCGCTGGAGGCATGCACACGCACCACCTGCTCGCGCGGCACGGCGAACATGCCGAAGGGGTAGTTATCGCGCAGTTCCTTCTTGCCGGTGAAGGGGAAGCGCGCCAGATCGGCCAGCGTTTTCAGGTCGTCGGGATGCACGCCCGCCGCATCGAACGCGGCGCGGTAGTGCGGCACGTTGTCGTAGGCATGCTTCAGCGACCACTTCATGCGCTCCAGTTGCAGCGCCTGCAGTTCGTCCTTGCTGGCGCGCTCAATCGGCTCCAGATCGGACGGTTCCGGAATACGTTGGACCATCTGTGCTCTCCTTATTGCGGTGCGACCTCGCCGCTGACCCTGTGCGATTTACCTCGGAACAGGGCGATCATGCGGCCATCCTGATTGGTGACTTTGATGTCGTAGACGCCCGTCTTGCCAGCCAGCGCCTGCTCCTGCGCTTCCGCCGTCAGCAGGTCGCCAAGGCGGCCGGGCGCGAGATATTCGATGCTGCAGCCTGCGCCCACCGTCACCAGATTGTGGCTATTGCAGGCGAAGGCGAAGGCGCTGTCTGCCAGCGCGAAGATAAAGCCGCCGTGGCAGCTCTGGTGCCCGTTCAGCATATCCTCGCGCACGGGCATGGACATGCGCGCGTAGCCGGGACGGATCTCGTCGAGCGTCATGCCCAGCCCCTGCGACGCGCGATCGCGCGAGAACATGGCGGCGCCGGCGGCTTCGGCCAGCGCTTGCGCCTTGGCCGGATCGAGCGGAGCTTGTGCGTCCTTATGCATGGAAGCGTCCTCCCGTGGCCTGCTTGCGGCGCAACAGGGGCGATACGCGATAGCGGTCCTCGCCATAGCCTGTGGCCAGGTTATGCAGCACGGTGACGATGTGCTGCACGCCCACGGCATCGGCCCAGGCCAGCGGCCCGCGCGGATAGTTCACGCCCTTCTGCATGGCGGTGTCGGCGCCCGCAGCGCTGCACACGCCCTGATTGACGGCGTCCGCCGCCTCATTGGCCAGCATGGCAACCGTGCGCATCACGGCCATGCCGGGCACGTCGTCCAGGCGCGTGACGGTGAAGCCCGCCGACTGGAACAGGCCAACGACGGCGTTATAGGCGGCGTCGCTGCACTGGTCGGCGCGAGTCAGGGCGATGCGCTTGGCGCTGACATAGTCCAGCGCAAGGTCGAACAGCACTGTGTCCGGATGATTGTTGTCGGCTGCGCGCCGGGTGGCAGTGCGGCCGTCGGTCAGGTAGACGGCGGCGCCGTTGCAGTGGAAGGCCGCCGCTTCGGCTGGCGCATGGGCATGCGTTTCCGCCATCTTGCGGTGCGTGACGCTGATGCCGGACTGGCGCAGGCGTGCGGCCAATGCATTAGCGACGGCATCGTGGCCATCGCGTGCGTCGGCCTGTGCGCCCGGCTCGATGGTGTAGCTGACGTATTCCGGCTTCGGCTGCTGCGCCTCGGCCTGGGCCTCCGGCACGGCAGCGCCCTCGCCGTACTGGTAGAAGCCGCGGCCCGATTTACGTCCCAGGAAACCGGCATTCACCAGCTCCTGCTGGATCACGGACGGCGTAAAGCGCGGATCGTTGTAGTAGGCGTTGAAGACGGACTGGGTGACGGAGAAGTTGACGTCATGCCCGATCAGATCCATCAGCTCGAAAGGCCCCATGCGGAAGCCGCCCGCCTCGCGCATCACGGCGTCGATGGTGGCGGGATCGGCGGCCTGCTCGTTCAGCAGGCGCAGGCCCTCAGCGTAGAACGGACGCGCCACGCGGTTGACGATGAAGCCCGGCGTGGACTTGGCGTGCACGGGATTCTTGCCCCATGCGGCGGCCGTGTCGAAGGTGGTTTGCGCCACGTCCGCGCTGGTGGCGAGGCCGGAGATCACTTCCACCAGCGCCATCAGCGGCACGGGATTAAAGAAGTGCATGCCGATGAGACGCTGCGGCAGGCGCAGTCCCGCCGCGATGGCCGTCACGGAAATGGACGAAGTATTGGTGGCCAGGATGCAGCTGTCGCTGACAATCCCTTCCAGCTCGGCGAACAGGTTGCGCTTGACGTCGAGCTTTTCCACAATGGCTTCCACCACCAGCGTGGCGTCGGAGAGTTCGAACAGCGCGGCGGCGCTATGCAGGCGGGCCGCAGACGCATCGGCATCAGCGGCGCTCATGCGGCCCTTTTCCACCAGCTTCTGGAAGGTCTTGCCGATGTCGGCGATCGCCTTGCTGACCGCTTCAGGGCGCGTGTCGAACAGCTTGACCACGTAGCCCGACTGCGCGGCCACCTGCGCGATGCCGGAGCCCATGGCGCCGCTGCCGATGACGGCGACCACGCCGTTTTGATTGAGCGCGGCCATCGCTTACTTTCCCTTGAACTGCGGTGCGCGTTTTTCCATGAACGCTGCCACGCCTTCGCGATAGTCTTCGCTCATACCCAATTCGCTCATCATGCCGCATTCAAGCTTGAGCTGCTGCTGCAGGCTGTTGGACGGGCTGGTGTAGATCGCCTGCTTGGTAAAGGCCAGACCCTTGGTCGGCGCGGTGGCGAAGTGACGCGCCATGGCCTGCGTTTCCTGCGCCAGATCCTCGTCCGGCACGCACTTCCAGATCAGGCCCCAGGCCTCTGCCTTTTCGGCGCTGATCTTCTCGCCCAGCATGGCCATGCCCATGGCGCGCGCCGTGCCCACCGCACGCGGCAGGAAGTAAGTACCGCCCGTGTCGGGAATCAGACCCAGTTTGCTGAAGGCTTCGATAAAGCTGGCCGATTTCGCCGCCAGCACGATGTCGCAGGCCAGCGCGATATTGGCGCCCGCGCCAGCGGCCACGCCGTTGACGGAGCAGATCACCGGCATCGGTAAGGCGCGCAGCGCCAGCACCAGAGGCGCGTAGTTCTTTTCCACCGAGTCGCCCAGATCGACGGGCTTGGCGCCCGGCGCCACCTGGCGGTCACCCAGATCCTGTCCGGCGCAGAAGCCGCGTCCCGCCCCCGTCAGCACCAGCACGCGCACGCTCTTGTCATGCGCCACCTTGTGCAGCGCGTCGCGCACTTCGTTGTGCATGGCCTGGGTGAAGCTATTGAGCTTGTCGGGACGGTTCAGCGTGAGCTGGGCTACGCCGTCTTTGATCTCGAACAGGATGTTCTCGTAGTTCATTGGGGGACTCCGGTGGGTGTTATTCGGCTTGGTCAAAGTCGATGACGACTTTGTCGGTGGCAGGGAAACTCTGGCAGCTCAGGACATAGCCGCGCGCGATCTCGTAGTCTTCCAGCGCGTAGTTCACGTCCATATCCACTTTGCCTTCCAGGACCTTGCAGCGGCAGGTAGAGCACACGCCCCCCTTGCAGGAGTAGCGCATGTCGATGCCCGCTTTCAGGCCGGCGTCCAGCAGCGACTCCTTGTCCTGGTCCATGGTGAAGGTGGTGTGATTGCCGTCCATGATGACGGTGACCTGCGTCTCGTGGCGTCCGGCCGACTCCACCGCGCGCGGCTTGTGCTGGTGCTTGGGAATGCTGGCGGCGAACAGCTCGACCTTGATCTGCGACTTGGGCAGACCCGCTTCCTGCAGCGCTTCGGAGACACCATGCATCATGTCTTCCGGGCCGCAGATGAAGGCGACGTCAATGTCCTTGATGTTGATCCAGTGCTGCAGGAACTGAGCACATTTTTCCTTGGTGATGCGGCCGTTGAACAGTTCAATGTCCTGCTGCTCGCGGCTCATCACGTAGGCCAGCTTCAGGCGGCCGGTGAAGATGTCCTTCAGGTCCGACAGTTCTTCCTTGAAGATCACCGAAGACGAGGCGCGGTTGCCGTAGAACAGAGTGAAGCTGCTGTCCGGCTCCGTCAGCAGGGTGGTCTTGATGATGGACAGGAGGGGCGTGATGCCGCTGCCCGCCGCGAAGGCCAGGTAGTGCTTGCGGTTGGCGGCGTCCAGCGGCACGTTGAAGTGGCCCATGGGCGGCATGACTTCCAGCGTCGCACCTTCCTGCAGATGGTCGTTGGCCCAGCTGGAGAATAGGCCGCCGGGCGTGCGCTTGATCGCCACGCGCAGCTTGTTGTCCTGCACGGCGGAGCAGATCGAATAGGAGCGGCGCACGTCTTCGCCGTCGATGCTGGTGCGCAGGGTCAGGTGCTGGCCTTGCTGGTAGTGGAAGCTCTCCTGCAGCTCCGGCGGCACAGCGAAGGTGACGGCGATGGTGTCGCGCGTTTCCTTGCGCACCTGCGAGACGGACAGCGGATAGAATTTGCTCATGGTGTTGGGCTTAATGACACTTGAAGTAGTCGAACGGCTCGCGGCAATCGAGGCACTTGTACAGCGCCTTGCAGGGCGTGGAGCCGAACTGGCTGGTGATTTCGGTGTGGGTGGAGCCGCAAATGGGACAGGCGATGGCCAGGCGTGGTTGCGGACGACGCGAGATCGGCGAATGCAGGCCGCTGATGTCGATCACCTTCTCGGCGGGCGGTGCGATGCCGTAGCCTTGCAGCGCGGCTTTGCCGGATTCGCTCATCCAGTCGGTGGTCCAGGCGGGAGAGAGCTGGTTCACCAGCTTCACATCGCTCAGTCCACGCACGCGCAGCGCGTCGGTGATGGAATCGGCAATGACCTGCATGGCGGGACAGCCGGAATAAGTCGGAGTAATCGTCACCACACAAGCGCCACCCGCCTGCATCTGCACATCACGCACAATGCCCAGGTCAACGAGGGAGATGACCGGAATCTCCGGATCGGAGACTTCGGACAGCCAGCTCCAGACTTGTTCGGCGGCGGTCATGGCGGTGTTCATTACCACTGCGCGTCCGGATAGGCGCGCTGGAGGAACTGCATCTCGGCCAGCAGATAACCCAGGTGCTCGCTATGGCGGCCTTGCTTGCCGCCGCTTTGCATCCACGCATCCGGTGAAGGCATGGTCAGCGTCGCTTCGGCGAAGATCGAGGCCACATGTGCCAGCCATTGCTCGCGCAGCTCGGCGGCGGCGGGCGCCACGCCCTGCTCCACCATCGCGTTATCGACCGCATCGTAGACGAACACCTCGCCGCTGTACATCCACAGCTCGTCGGCTGCGGCCTGGGTCCTGGCGTGGCTGACTTCCGTGCCGTCGCCCAGGCGCACAATCAGATCGCCGCTGCGGCGCAGGTGATACGTCACCTCCTTCAGCGACTTTTCCGCGATGGCGGCGATACGCGCATCCGAAGACGACAGCAGACCGCGAATCAGGAAGTAGTGCCAGGTATCGAAGAAGAACTGGCGCATCATGGTGTCCGCGTAGTTCCCGTTCGGCTGCTCCAGCAGCAGGCAGTTCTTGAAATCGTGCGCGTCGCGGTGATAGGCCAGTTTGTCCTCGTCGCGGCCGCGGCCTTCCAGCTCGCCCGCATACTCGTACCACATGCGAGTCTGGCCCAGCAGGTCGAGCGCCACGTTGGTCAACGCCATGTCCTCTTCCAGCGCGGGACCTTTGCCGCACAGCTCAGACAAGCGCTGGCTCAGGATCATGGCGTTGTCGCCCAGACGCAACAGGTAATTGACTTTATTGTCCATCCCGCGCCCCTTACAGGTTCTTCACTTCTTCCGGCATCGGGAAGAAGGTCGGATGGCGATACACCTTGCTGTTGGACGGCTCGAACAGCGCGCCCTTGTCGGCCGGGCTGCTGGCGACGATATCGGCTGCGCGCACCACCCAGATGCTCACGCCTTCGTTGCGGCGGGTGTAGACGTCGCGCGCGTTATTGATCGCCATCTCGGCGTCGGACGCGTGCAGGCTGCCCACATGCTTATGCGCCAGCCCGTGCTGGCTACGGATGAATACTTCCCACAATGGCCATTCTTTGCTCATGCTTGTCTCCTCTATTCTTATGCTGCTTCGGCCTTGGCGGCCTGCTTGTCGGCGTAGGCGACGAGCGCGTCGCGGAACCATGCGCCGTCGTCCCAGGCTTTGACGCGGGTGCGCAGGCGCTCGCGGTTGCAGGGGCCATTGCCCTTCAGGACATTGTGGAATTCGCTCCAGTCGATTTCGCCGAAGTCGTAGCTGCCGCGTTCCTCGTTCCATTTCAGGTCGGGATCGGGGACGGTCAGGCCCAGGTACTCGGCCTGGGGCACGGTCTGGTCGACCATGCGCTGACGCAGCTCGTCGTTGGAGAACAGCTTGATGCGCCACTGCGCCGACTGCGCGCTGTTGACCGATTCCGCGTCAGAAGGACCAAACATCATCAGCGACGGCCACCACCAGCGGTTGAGCGCATCCTGCGCCATCGCCTTCTGCTCCGGCGTGCCTTTGGCCAGCGACATCATGATGTCGTAGCCCTGGCGCGCGTGGAAGGATTCCTCCTTGCACACGCGGATCATGGCGCGCGCATAGGGGCCGTAGGAGCAGCGGCACAGCGGCACCTGGTTGATGATGGCCGAGCCGTCCACCAGCCAGCCGATGGCGCCCATGTCGGCCCACGACAGGGTCGGGTAGTTGAAGATGCTCGAATACTTGGCCTTCCCGCTGTGCAGGGCCTGCAGCAGCTCGTCGCGCGAGACGCCCAGCGTTTCGGCGGCGCTATACAGGTACAGGCCATGGCCCGCCTCGTCCTGGATCTTGGCCAGCAGGATGGACTTGCGCTTCAGCGTGGGCGCGCGCGTGACCCAGTTCCCCTCCGGCAGCTGGCCCACGATTTCCGAGTGGGCGTGCTGCGAAATCTGACGGATCAGCGTCTTGCGGTAGGCCTCAGGCATCCAGTCCTTGGCCTCGATCTTCACGCCGGCGTCGATGCGTTCCTGGAAGGCGCGTTCTTCGGCGCCCATGTCATCCAGGGAGCGGACATTTTTCAGTCCGGTTTCCACCATTTGTGCGTACATGACTTGTCTCCCAATGCGATGAATCCATAATACGATACAAAAATTCGTTTGGCTACGATTTTTTTGACTCATATCACTGGCATGTATCCTGTTATGCTATGAAGAAAATAATGCTGCGCCTTGGGCCAGCCAAAGTAAACTTATAGATTGATAAGATTCAACTTTCGGGCTTCTACCAATGAAAAACATGAATTGCAACGAATGGATCGCGCAATTCCTGGCGGCCGATCCGCCGCGCTCCAAGTCGCTGGTGGTGACCATCTTCGGCGACGCCATCGTGCCGCATGGGGGGACGGTGTGGCTGGGCAGCCTGATCGACCTGCTGGAGCCCTTCGGCGTCAACGACCGATTGCTGCGCACCTCCGTCTTCCGCCTGGCGCAGGAAGGCTGGCTGGGATCGCAGCGCGATGGGCGGCGCAGCTCCTATTCGATCACGCCCGACGCCATGGCGCGCTTCGTCCACGCCTATCGCCGCATCTATGCGCCGCTGAACGTGCACTGGGACGGCAGCTGGACCATGATCCTCAACGGCGACGGCGCGCTCAATGCGGCCGAGCGCAGCACGGTGCGCAAGGAACTGCTGTGGGAAGGCTATAGCGTGATCGCGCCCGGCGTGATGGGGCATCCGGCGGCGGACCTGCAGGCGCTGGAGGAATTGCTGGCGCGGCTGGGCGTGAAGGGCAAGCTGTTTGTCTGCCAGGCGCGCAGCGTGGCGCAGGTGGGCGCGCGTCCCCTGCCCGAGATGGTGGCCGATGGCTGGGACTTGAGCGGCGTGGCGGAAGGCTATCGCCAGTTCATCGCCCACTTCCAGCCCTTGCTGGCCTTGCTGGATGGCGCGGACGATCTCAGCGCGGAGCAGGCGTTTGTCGTGCGCAGCCTGCTGATCCACGCCTACCGCCGGGTGCAGCTGCACGATCCGCAGCTGCCGGTGGAGCTGCTGCCCGAGCCCTGGCCCGGCGCCCAGGCCTACCAGCTGGCGCGCGACATCTACCTGCGCGTCTACGCCACCGCCGAGCAGCACATCCTCGCCACCCTGCGCCGCGAAGAGCCCGACGCGGCAGAAGCCGAAGCCTCCTTCTACCAGCGCTTCGGCGGCCTGAGTTAACCCGGGGTCAGGTCTGCCTTTCGGCCAAAACATGCCAGGCATACAAGTTTTGGCCGAAAGGCAGACCTGACCCCGAATTGTTAAATTGTGAACTGGCTCATGATATGCTGCCCCCTTCCTTACCTCGGAGAAAGTGCCATCATGAAGCCTGTTGTCCGTGCTGTTACGCTGTTTGCCGCCGTCTTGTCGGCCTTGCCTTTGCTGGCGGCCGCCGCGCCCGTCACCCTGGTGCAGGCCGGCCATCTGCTCGATAAGCCGGGACAGGCGCCACGCGGCGCTTCCACGCTGGTGATTGAAGACGGCAAGATCAACGCGGTGCTGGATGGCTTCGTCGGCACGGAACGCTATCCGGACGCGCGCATCATCGACCTGCGCGCGCGCTTCGTGCTGCCGGGCCTGATCGACAGCCATGTCCACCTCACCTCCGACCGCGCCGGCAACGAGGGCGCGCTGGCCGGCGTCACCACCAGCCAGGCGGCCTGGGCCTACGAGGCGGAACAGAACGCGCACAAGACCCTCAATGCCGGCTTCACCACCGTGCGCAACGTGGGCGACGGCCCGGAAGGCATCACCCTCGCCCTGCGCGACGCCATCAACAAGGGCTGGGTGCAGGGCCCGCGCATCCTCGACGCCGGTACGCCCATCTCCACCACCGCCGGCCACATGGACGGCCGCCTCGGCTACGCCGACTGGGTGCAGGAAGCGATCTCCGACGAGAACCTGTGCGACGGGCCGGAAAGCTGCCGCCGCGCCGTGCGCAAGCAGATCGGCCGCGGCGTGGACGTGATCAAGATCGCCACCACGGGCGGCGTCAACAGCGTCGTCGGCGCCGGCGTGGGCAAGCAGATGTTCGAGGACGAGGCCAGGACCCTGGTGGAGACGGCCCACCTCTACGGCAAGAAAGTGGCCGTGCACGCCCACGGCGAAGGCGGCATCAACCTGGCGCTGGCCGCCGGCGCCGATTCGATCGAGCACGGCACCCTGCTCGACGACGAGGGCGTGCGGCTGTTCCTCAAGTCGGGCGCCTATTACGTGCCCACCCTGTCGACCATCAACGGCTACAAGGAGCGCCTGGCCGCCAATCCGGACGCTTATCCGCCCGACGTGCTGGCCAAGATCAAGTGGCGCATCGACATCACCGGCAAGGCGCTCAAGCTGGCGCATGACAAGGGCGTGAAGATCGCCTTCGGCACCGACGCGGGCGTTTCCAAGCACGGCCGCAATGCCGATGAGTTCGAGCTGATGGTCAAGTTCGGCATGTCGCCGATGGAGGCGATCAAGGCCGCCACCGTCAATGCGGCCGATCTGCTGGGCGTGAGCGCCAAGGCCGGCACGCTGGAGGCGGGCAAGAGCGCCGACCTGATCGCCGTCGCCGCCGACCCGCTGCAGGACATCACCGAACTCAAGCGCGTGCGCTTCGTGATGAAGTCCGGCGCCGTGGCCAAGGCTGAGTAAGCGCCGGAATAAACATCAATCCAGGTCGGCCAGCAGCCGGGACAGCGCCGTCAGGTCGACCGGCTTGACCAGGTGGGCGCTGAAGCCCGCCTCTTCGGACATGCGGCGCGCGTCCTCCTGGCCCCAGCCCGTCAGCGCCACCAGCTTGGGCGTTTCCGGCCCCGCCAGTTCGCGGATCTTGCGCGCCGCCTCATAGCCGTTCAGGCCGGGCAGGCCGATGTCGAGCAGGACGATCTCGGCGTGGCAGGCCAGCGCCTTGTCGACCGCCTCCTGCCCGTCGTGGGCCGTATCGACTTTCTGGCCCATCAGTTCCAGCAGCATGGCCAGGCTGCTGGCGGAGTCGAGGTTGTCGTCCACCACCAGCACGCGGTGCGGCTCCGCCGCCGGCACGCCCAACGCTCCCGCCGCCGGGGAGGCCGCCGCCTCCGCCGCCTCCGCCGCCAGCAGCGGCAGGCGCACGACGAACTCGCTGCCCTGCCCCAGTCCCGCGCTGTGCACTTCCACACTGCCCTCGTGCAGCTGCACCAGCGTCTTGACCAGACTCAGTCCCAGGCCCAAACCGTCCTGCGTGCGCCCCAGCGATTTGTCAACCTGGACAAAAGTGTCGAACACGCGGCCCAGCTCGCTGGCCGCGATACCGATGCCGTTGTCGCGCACGCGGATCAGCGCCTGCTTCCGTTCCTGTTCCACGCTGACGGCGATGTGGCCGCCGCCGCACCGGGTAAATTTGCAGGCATTGTTGAGCAGATTGCCCACCACCTGCGCCAGCCGGATGGGATCGCCCAGCACGCGCAGCGGGCGGCCCGGCAGGGTGACGGTCATGGCATGCCCCATGCTTTCGCACAGGGGCCGGTTGCTCTCCACGGCATGGTTTACCACCTGGGCCAGCTCGGCCGCTTCCATGCGCAGCGTGATCTTGCCTTGGCCGATGCGGCTGACGTCCAGCAGATCGTCCACCTGGCGCACCATGTGGTCGACCTGGCGGTTCAGGATCGTCGCCGCCGTGCGGACGAGCTGGGCGTTGCCGCTGCCGCGCAGCAGGCTCTGGCCCGCGTTGCGGATCGCCGCCAGCGGATTGCGCAGCTCGTGCGCCAGCATGGCCAGGAACTCATCCTTGCAGCGACCGGCGGCGCGCAGGGCCTGCTCCGCCTGCAACCGTTCCTGCGCAGCCTGATGGCGCGCCATGATGATGGCCGCCGCGTGCGTCAGCGCCATGGCCAGCTCGATGTCGCGCAGCGTGGCTTCGCGCGGCTCGCGGAAATAGAAGGAAAACGTGCCGACCACCTTGCCGCCCGCGCTCTTCACGGGGAAGGACCAGCAGGCGCGGTAGTCGAAGCGGCGCGCCAGCGGCAGCCAGGGCGTGCAGCGCGGGTCCTGTTCCACGTCCGCGTACAGGACGGGATCGCCCGTATGCACCGCCAGGCCGCAGGCGATGGAATCCGCGCCGACCTTGAAGCCGTTCACGGCGCGCGCATATTCCTCGCCCATGCCGGTGACATGGCGCAGTTCCGTGCCGGCGGCGTTGACCAGATAAAACGCCGCGCGCGCGCTGCCGCCCACATGCTCGACGGCGCTGCGCGCCAGCATGTCGAGCGAGGTTTCCAGCGGCGCGCCGTCCACCGCCGCCTGGAACGCTTCCTTCTGCGCCCGCAGCCAGGCCTCGCTGCGGCGCAGGGCCTGCTCGGCCTCGCGCAGGCGGGTGCTGTCGTAGAAGTAGCACACCACGCCGGGCTGGCCGTCGGGCAGGTGGATGCGGTGCAGCTCCCACTCGTAGGACTCGACCATGCCGATGTCGGCGCGCGGATAGACATAGTCGCAGGAATAGTAGGGACAGCCGGTGGCCAGCGTGCGGCGGAATTCGCCGAGCACCCATTCGGCCACGTCCTGCGGCCAGATGATATGCATGGCATCGACCAAATCGTGGCCCAGCGCCGGACGGACGTTGCGGAACGCCTGCTGGGCGAAGGCGTTGAGCAGGACAATGCGGAAATGGGCGTCGATCACATAGACGCCCGTGGACGCCCGGTCGACCAGTCCGTACAAGAACTCCGCATCCCAGTGCAGTGCCACGCCCGGCTGAGCTGATCCCTCGCTCATGGTGCTTACCTCTCCAATGGACAGATACAGGCCGATTGTACGGCGACCGCTCCGGATAAGGCGGACGATTCGTCCTCAGCCTGCGATCGGGTATCATGGCGGATTGGCGCCACAAGCGCGCATGAATATTTCTCTTGAATCCACCAGGAAGTTTGCAATGTCTATCAAAATCAGCCACCAATTCGACGCCGGCGCCATCGAGGTGCTGCGCGCGGACGATCCCGCCGCCATCGAACTGAATATCCGCAAGGATTCCCACGCCGATATCGTCCAGTGGTTCTATTTCCGCGTGCAGGGCGCCCAGTCCACGCCGCTGACCATGCGCTTCCTGAACGCCGGCAAGTCCGCCTACCCGGACGGCTGGAAGGACTACAACGCCGTCGCCAGCTACGACCGCGACACCTGGTTCCGCGTGCCCACCTCCTTCGACGGCGAGGTGATGACCATCGAGCATACGCCCGAGTACGACAGCGTCTACTACGCCTACTTCGAGCCCTACTCGTGGGAGCGCCACCTGTCCCTGCTGGACAGCGCCCAGCTGTCGCCCCTGGTCAAGCTGGTGGACCTGGGCAGCACGGTCGAAGGCCGCGATATGAACATGCTGGTGATCGGCGATCCGCAAGCGGAGAAGAAGGTCTGGGTCATCGCCCGCCAGCATCCTGGCGAGACGATGGCGGAATGGTTCGTGGAAGGCATGGTGGAAGCCCTGCTGGACCCGGCCAATCCTTTCGGCCGCCAGTGCCTGAACGAGGCCGTGTTCTACGTGGTGCCGAACATGAACCCGGACGGTTCCGTGCGCGGCAATCTGCGCACCAACGCGGCCGGCGCCAACCTCAACCGTGAATGGCTGAAGCCAACCATGGAACGCAGCCCGGAAGTGTTCCTGGTCAAGCAGAAGATGCACGAGATCGGCTGCGACCTGTTCCTCGACGTGCATGGCGACGAGGGCCTGCCCTACGTGTTCGTGGCGGGCAGCGAATCCCTGCCGACCTTCAGCGACGAGCAGGAAGAAGCCCAGCAGTACTTCATCGACAACTTCCTCATCGCCAGCCCGGACTTCCAGGACGAGTTCGGCTACGGCGAGACGCCGTACACGGAAGAGACGCTGACCATGGGCTCGCCGCACATCACGCACGCCTTTGGCTGCCTGTCGCTGACCCTGGAAATGCCGTTCAAGGATAACGCCAACGATCCGGATGCGGAAAACGGCTGGAGCGGCGCCCGTAGCGCTGAGCTGGGCCGCTCCATTCTGCAGCCTGTGCTGCAATCGCTGCTGGCCCAGCCGTAAGCGCTTACGCTTGCATCGCGCCGCAGGCACTGGCTCTGCGGCGCCGCAATACCGGGCATGGGTAGCGGCCTAGACTGGACTCCACCGTTTATGGAGGTTCATCATGCCCTCACCCATTTTGCGCGCTTGCGCCGGGCTGGCAGCCGTTACGCTCGGCGCGTGCAGCGCGCCCTATCACCCGCCCGTCTTCATTGAACCCAATCCCGTCTTTCCCGGCCTGATCGACCTTGCCGCCGGCAAACCCGTCGATGTGCTGATGGTGCATGGCATTTGCAGCCATGACGCCAGCTGGGCGAGCGATGTCGTGCGCACGCTGACCCGGGATATCAATGCAAACCTGCCATCGCCTGCGCTGCGTCCGAAAGCGGAAGCAGGCATAGAAGTAGTCAGCAGTACCGTCGGCACGCCATATGGTTCGCTGCGGTTTAATGGCCTGATCTGGTCGCCGCTGACGCGGGAGCTGAAGCGCCAGCTCTGCTATGACGAGACCGATAAATCCGCCATCTGCCAGGATGCGCCGCCCTTCACGCCCACGCGCGCCAAATTCAACGCCAGGGCCAAGGATTTGCTGATCGACGATTGCGTTCCGGACGCCCTGATCTATGAGGGCGTATCGCATGACGCCATGCGGCAGCGCATGCGCGAGGCCGTCATGCAAGTGCTGGAAAAGGACGGCAATGCGCCCGAGGCGCCGCTGGTGGTGGTGGCCGAAAGCATGGGCAGCAAATACCTGTTCGATACTCTGCTGCGCATGACGCAGGAAGTGCCCGATTCTCACGCCGCCAGCCTCGCGCAGCGGGCGGTGGACCGCATGCAGTATCTGGTCATGGCGGGCAACCAGATTCCCTTATTGGCGCTGGCGGACCAGCAGACTGCGGCTGGTTTGAGCGCAGCTACGGGGGCGGCTACCGGCGCGAGTGCGGCCACCGGCGCCACCGCTCCGCACGCTTCCGCCGCGCCGCCTGGTGGCGATAGCCTGCAACAGCTGCTGCAGATGCGACGGGCATGGACTAGCGAAGCGAGAAACGCATCCACCGCAGGCGCACAAGCAGCACCGGCGGCGCCAACGACACAAGCAGCACAAACCCACCTCGTCCTGATCGCCTTCAGTGATCCCAGCGACGTCCTCTCCTACACGCTGCAAAGGGAAAAATACGCCCGCGACGGCATCGACGTCTACAACATCCTCGTCTCCAACGGCCCCACTTACCTCGGCCTGCTGGAGCGTCCGGATACCGCCCATCTGAACTACCTGGAAAACCCCGACGTCGCCCGCCTGATCACCTGCGGCCAGCCCACCAGCACGCGCTGCAAATAATCTCATCTCAAGAGAGGACGGCAATGGATGTCAGTAAAAGAACGGTAATCACCCCGACTACCGTCCCCGCAATTCCCAATTGCCAGGCAAACCTTCTGCGCACTTCAGGCACGGTCACAATCTGTACGAACCTGCTCATTTGGACGGTCCTTTAGGATGGACACAGACGAGTTGAAGAGCCCGATCAGCAACACAACTAGCATAAGCCTCCCACTCCCATTCGTGGGAAAGTGTAGCACTCTCCGAAGCCCTTGCAGCCAAGTAGTGTGATACAGATGCGGAAGCAGAGGCGAGTAATACACACGCCATAGACAGCAACACTATTCCAATATCTGGCCCATGGGCGACCGACTTGGATTCCCGGCGAGGAATCTTCAATGCGTGGAGCAACACGAGTACGACGGATATAAGGGCAATGCCACCAAACCCAACTATCCCAAAGCAGGCAAAAGTATGCGCAGGCTGGGCGATTTCGTTTTGCAAATATAAGTAAAGCTCGAAGCTGCCTGTTGCGCACAGTGCCGTAGTGAGCCAGAACAATTGACCGTCTTGCACAGCTTTTAACACCAAGCCACGTCCATATGGCCGCGTCTTTTCAACTGCCTTTGGCAGAAGCAGCAAAAGAAGTGGAATGACTACCGGGATAAGAATATTGATACTCACCCAAATAATCAGTTCAACAGCCCACGGCGTCATTTTCTAAATGGCCTCAGTATTATTTGACTTACTTTAGCCTGCGCGTCCTCTCTGAAAACTGTCGAATATCAAAAAAGCCCGCCATATAGGGCGGGCTTTCTTAGGTGAGGATGATGGCTTAACCGCCCGCCACCACCATGTTCTCGATCAGGATCGAGCCGGTTTCCTTGGTGCCGCGGATCAGGGTGTCGGCGCCGATGGCGACGATCTGGGCCAGCATGTCTTTCATGTTGCCGGCGATGGTGATCTCCTCGACCGGATACTGGATGACGCCGTTTTCCACCCAGAAGCCCGACGCACCGCGCGAATAGTCGCCCGTCACGTAGTTGGTGCCCTGGCCCATCAGCTCCGTCACCAGCAGGCCCGTGCCCATCTTGCGCAGCATGGCGGCGAAGTCGTCGCCCTTCTTCGTCAGCGTCGAAGTCAGCGTCAGGTTGTGTGAACCACCCGCATTACCGGTCGTCTTCATACCCAGTTTGCGCGCCGAGTAGGTGGACAGGAAGTAGCCCTGCACCACGCCATCCTTGACCACATCGCGCTTCTGCGTGCGCACGCCTTCCTCGTCGAAGGGCGCCGAACCGACCGCGCCCACCACATGCGGATCTTCCTTGATCTGCACATGCTTGGGCAGCACCTGCTTACCCAGCGAATCAAGCAGGAAGCTCGACTTGCGATACAGCGCGCCGCCCGACGTGGCTTGCACGAACGCGCCCAGCAGGCCGGCGGCCAGCGGCGCCTCGAACAGCACGGGGCAGGTGCGCGTGTCGATAGTGCGCGCATGCAGGCGCGCCAGCGCGCGCTCGGCGGCGTAGCGGCCGATGGCTTCCGGCGACGACATCTTCTTCGGATCGCGCACGGAGCTGTACCAGTCGTCGCGCTGCATATGCTTGCCCTTGCCCGCGATCGGCGCCACCGACAGCGTATGGCGCGAATACGGATAGCCGCCGATGAAGCCGCGCGAATTGGCCGAGACGAAGTGCGACTGCTGCACATGCACGCCCGCGCCCTCGCTATTGGTCACGCGCGGGTCGACGTCGAAGGCGGCCGCCTCGGCGCGCTGCGCCAGGGCCACCGCTTGCTCGGTAGTGATCTGCCAGGGATAGAACAGCTTCAGGTCGCGCGGCGACAGCTCCAGCATGTCGGCGTCAGCCAGGCCGGCGCAGTCGTCGTCGGCCGTGAAACGGGCGATGTTGTAGGCCGCTTCCACCGCCGCCTTCAGCGAGGCGGGCGAAAAGTCCGAGGTGCTGGCGTTGCCGCGGCGCTGGCCGACGAACACCGTCACGCCCATGCCCTTGTCCTTGTTCTGCTCGATGGTTTCGATCTTGCTCTTGCGGACCGAGACCGACAGGCCGCTCCCCTCGCTGATTTCGACCGCCGTATCCGTGGCGCCCTGCGCTTTGGCATAGCCCAGCACATCGCGCGCGAGCTGTTTCAGTTGGTCCTGGCTATGGGTGAAATGGGTGTCGTTCATGAGCGGTTTTCGGAGCTTAGGCCTGTAAAACAGTTATCATAGCAGTCGTTTACAGTTTATACAGGGGCGGCCTGCAGCGCGCCTCTTGAAAGTTAATATTATGGTAAATCCCAATCGCAGTGGCGGCGGCGTCGGCTTCAGCTCGTCCGAGTTCGAACAAGAATACGAACGCCCATCCAAATCCGAAATGAAACGCCAGGTCAATGCCCTGCAAGACCTGGGCGAGCAACTGGTCAATGAGCCGCGCGACCGCGTCAAGCGCGTGCCGATGCCGGAAGATGTGCGCGACGCCATCCTCGAAGCCCAGACCATCACCAACCACGAAGGCCGCCGCCGGCAGCTGCAATTCGTGGGCAAGAAGATGCGCACCCTGGACGAGGAAGAAGTGGCCGCCATCAAGCGCGTCATCGACAGCTGGAAGGGCGCCTCCAAGGCGGAAACGGCGGCCCTGCACGCCATGGAGCGCCGCCGCGAAAAACTGCTGGCCGACGACAACGCCCTGACCACGCTGCTGGGCGAGCATCCCGAGCTGGACGCGCAGCACCTGCGCACCCTGATCCGCAACGCCCGCAAGGAGCAGGCAGAGAGCAAGCCGCCCAAGGCCTACCGCGAGATCTACCAGATCCTCAAGCAGCTGGACGCGGACAAGAAGAAAGCCGCCGCCGCCGCTGACGCCGACGAAGAAGCCGGCGAAGACGATGACGAGTAACACCGTCCCGTCGCAGGATGAAACGCTGGTGGTCGGACTGGTTTCCATCTCCGACCGCGCCAGCGCCGGCGTCTACCAGGACCAGGGCTTGCCAGCCCTGCAGGACTGGCTGTCCTCCGCCCTGACCACGCCCTTCCGCGTGGAGACGCGCCTGATCGCCGACGACCGTTCCACCATCGAAGCCACGCTGGCGGAGCTGGTGGACACGGCGCGCTGCCACCTGGTGCTGACCACGGGCGGCACCGGTCCCGCGCGGCGCGACGTGACGCCGGAAGCGACGCTGGCCGTGGGCACGAAGGAGATGCCCGGCTTCGGCGAGCAGATGCGCCAGATCTCGCTGGCCTTCGTGCCAACCGCCATCCTCTCACGCCAGACGGCCGTGATCCGCGAAACGCCGGACCATGCCGCCCTGATCATGAACCTGCCCGGCCAGCCCAAGGCCATCAAGGAAACGCTGGAAGGCCTGAAGGACGCCGACGGCAAAACGCTGGTGGGCGGCATCTTCGCCGCCGTGCCCTATTGCGTGGACCTGATCGGCGGACCGTATATGGAAACCGATCCCGCCGTCTGCAAGGCCTTCCGTCCCAAATCGGCGCTGCGCGCCCCCAAAGGAACTCCATGAGCAATCTGCTGCAAACCATTGAAATGGAATCGGCGCCGAATCCTTCGGTCGCCATCATCTGGATGCACGGCCTGGGCGCCGACGCCAACGACTTCGTGCCCATGGTGCATGAGCTGGACCTGCGCGGCCTGCCCGGCATCCGTTTCGTCTTCCCCAATGCGGACACGATGCCGGTGACGATCAACGGCGGCTACGTGATGCGCGCCTGGTACGACATCATCCACACCGACCTGGGCCGGCAGGAAGACGAAGCGGGCCTGCGCGCCTCGCAAGTGAAGGTGCAGGCGCTGATCGAGCGCGAAAAGGCGCGCGGCATTCCGGCCGAGCGCATCATCCTGGCCGGCTTCTCGCAGGGCTGCGCGATAACGCTGCAGACGGGCATGCGCCAGCAGGAAAAGCTGGCGGGCATGATGTGCCTGTCGGGCTATGTGCCGATCGCGCCGAAGGCGGCCGCCGAGCACACGCAAGCCAGCCTGGCCACGCCCATCTTCATGGTCCACGGCCGCATGGACCCCGTCATTCCAATCGCCCGCGCCGAGCAGTCGCGCGACCTGCTCAAGCAGCTGGGCTACAACGTGGAATGGCACGACTACATGATGCAGCACTCCGTCTGCCAGGAAGAAGTGGAGCACATCAGCGCGTGGCTGAAGAAGGTTCTGGCCTGATCGAGTCGACGCGGTCGGGATAAAAGGCCAGGTGGCCCTTGATGGCCGCGACGGCGTCATATGGCGCCTCGTAGGTCCAGACCGCGTTGACCGAACGTTCGCCGCCGGCAGGGATGCTGTAGTAGGCGCAGTCGCCCTTGTACGGGCAATACGTGGCGTGCTCCGTGCGCTCCAGCTGGGCCATGTTCACGTCCTTGCGCGGAATGTAGTACACGGGCGGATAGGACGCTTCCTTCAGCACCAGCGCATCGGCGCTGCTGGCGATGATGGCGTCGCCCAGCCTCACTTCCACCCGCTGGCCGGCGGGCGTGATCGTGATCGGATGGTCGGGACCGGGAATCTTGACGGTTTTGTTCATGCTGTTTCTCCTTGGCTTAGTCAAAAATTAATCCAAAAATGGCGAATTGCGGGACGTTGCTGATCCATTGCCGCTCCACCCGCCAGCCGGCGCGCTGTGCCAGCCGCGCAAACGACTGCGGCGTGAATTTGTGCGAATTCTCCGTGTGCAGGCTCTCGCCCGCCTTGAAGGCGTGGGAATGGCCTGCCGCGTTGACGATCTGGTCGATGCGGCTCACCAGATGCATCTCCATGCGCTGGGCCTCCCCGTTCCAGCGCGCCTCGTGCTCGAACAGCGCCAGATCGAAGTCGCCGCCCAGCTCGCGGTTGATGCGCACCAGCAGATTCTTGTTGAAGCGCGCCGTCACGCCCTGCGCATCGTCGTAGGCCGCCAGCAGCGTTGCCTCATCCTTCACCATATCCGCGCCCACGATCAGCATGGCATCCTTGCCCAACAGGCGGCGCGCGCCTTGCAGGAAGTGTACCGCTTCCTCCGGCGTGAAGTTGCCGATGGTGGAACCGGGGAAGAAGCCCACCATGGGCCGGCCGCGCACGGCCGCCGGCAGCTCCAGCTCAGCGGTAAAGTCGCCCACCAGTGGCGCGATATGCAGCGCCGGATAGTGTTCGCGCAGACGAGCGGCGGCGGCGTTCAGCGCGTCGTCGCTGATATCGATCGGCACATAGGCGGCGATCTGCGGCGCGGCGTCCAGCAGCAGGCGCGTCTTGTCGCTGGCGCCGCTGCCGAATTCGACCAGCACCGCCCCTTCCGGCACCGACAGCGCCAGCTCAGGGGCGACGTCGCGCAACAGCGCGCTTTCCGTCCGCGTCGGATAGTATTCCGGCGTCAGACAGATCGCCTCGAACAGCGCCGAACCTTCCGCGTCGTAGAAGTACTTGGGCGAGAGCTGCTTGCGGCGCGCCGACAGGCCGGCGCGCACGTCGGCGGCAAATTCTTCCGGCCATGCCGCGCTTTCGGGCGACAGATCGCGCGCCAGGCGCACACCGGCAAACATCCAGCGCTGCTCCGGACGATAGAAATTGCGGTAGCTGGTGCGCGCATGGCCGCGCGGCGTCACGCTGGCGCCGCCGCGCAGCACCAGTTGGTTGACCATGAATTTGCCGTTATACTCGCCCACCGCCGAGCGCTCGGCGCGGAAGCCGGGATAGGGGCCGTAGGCGCTTTGCGTCCACTGCCAGGCCACGTCGTCCACCTGCTCCAGCAACCCGGCACTGGCGGCCGCCTCCCACTCCGCCTCGGTCGGCAGCCGCGCGCCGGACCACAGGGCGAAGGCCGCCGCCTCGTAATAGCTCACGTGCAGCACCGGCTCATCGGGATGCACCGTGCGCAGGCCACCCAGCGTCATGCGCCGCCAGCCCTGCCCGTCCTGCTGCCAGTACAGGGGCGCGCGCCATTGCTGCGCCTGGACCTGGGCCCAGCCATCGGCCAGCCACAGCGCGGGAGTGGTGTAGCCGCCATCGGCCATGAAGTCCAGCCACTCGCCATTGGTGACGAGGCGGTCGGCGATCTCGAAGCGGGGCAGCAGCACGCTGTGGCGCGGACGCTCGTTATCGAAGGCAAAGCCGTCGTCCGCGGCGGCGCCCAGCTGCGCCAGCCCGCCGGCCACCGGCAGGAAGCGCGCCTGGCGTCCGCCCGCTTCCGCGCGCCAGCCGCTGTCCACCGCGGGATGCAAGGGCGATTGGCTGAACAGGTGCAGCAAATCCATGCGCAGCAATTCCTGGTGCTGCTCTTCGTGGGCGAGGCCCAACTGCACCAGGGCGCGCGTCTGCTCGTCCAGTTCATCCTGCAGCAGGATTTGCATGCAGCCGTCGACATGGCGGCGGTAGGCCAGCACCTCGCGCAGCGGCGGCCGTGTCAGCAGGCCGCGCTGCGGGCGCGGCTGGCGCGGACCCAGCGCCTCGTAATAGGAATTGAACAGGTAGCCGTAGGCGGGATCGAACACGCTGTAGGCGGCGTCGCGCGCCAGCACAAAGGTCTCGAAGAACCAGGTGGTATGCGCCAGATGCCATTTGGCCGGACTGGCGTCGGGCATGGATTGCGCCACCAGGTCTTCCGCGTCGAGCGGCTTGATCAGCGCGGCGGTCTGGCGGCGTACGCGCAGATAGGCTTTCATCAGATCCCGGCCGTGCACGGACGGCGGGATCGCAGGCAGGGCTGCAGTGTTCATTTAGACTCTCCAATAAAATACGTTTTGTGCCCGCGCCGCGGCTGAATGGCGCGCAGCGCTTGCAGCAAGGGCGCGGGATCGCAGCGCTTGCGGTAATCCAGTTCCAGCGCGGCCAGCACGATCACGCCGTCGCGGTCCACCAGATACAGGGCCGGTATCGGCGCCAGCCACTGGCTGCCCTCTCCCGGCGCATAGCCCAGCTGGCGGTAATGCGTGCGCAGGCTGGGCGGCAGTTCGAAGGCCAGGCCGTAGCTGCGCGCCACCCGCAAGTCCTGGTCGTGCAGGTCGGGCACTGCGTCGGCGCAGGGCTGGCCATCGCCGCGGCATGGGCTGATGGCCAAGGCCTGCGCGCCCAGCGCCGCCACCTGGGCATACGTGGCGCAGAAAGCCGCCTGGCTTTGCCCGCCGTAGCTGCACCAGCTTCCCCGGTAAAAATGCAGCACCGCCGGACCGCGCCGCAGCAAGGACTCCAGTTCCACCTTGCGCCCCGCCGCATCGGGCAGCGCAAACAAGGGCGCCCGCGCGCCCGCCTGCAAGGCGGAAGACGCCGCCGCCGTGGCAGCCGTCAGCGCCAGTTCGGCGTCGCGTTTCGCCCTGCCTGCATCCTGTGTCGCCATGATTCGCTCCTGTGCCCGGAGGGAGTGCTGCAACGCGGCCCGGCGTTTCACGCTAGAATTCGCCGACGCCTATCCCTCTGGAGCATTGCAATGGACCGCCTGTCCGCCATCGAAATTTTTATCCGCGCGGTTGAAACGGGATCGTTCTCCGCCACGGCGCGTCATTTCAATATCGGCCAGCCGGCCGTCTCCAAAGCCATCGCCCAGCTGGAAGACTGGCTGGGCGTCAAACTCCTGCTGCGCACCACACGCGCGCAGACGCCGACCGAGGCCGGCACCAGCTTCTACCAGCGCGCCAAGCGCGCCATGGAAGAAACCGAGGAAGCCGTGCTGGCCGCACGCGGTACCGCTTCCGGCCTGACGGGCAAGCTGCGGGTGTCGGCGGCGGTCTGCTTCGCCCGCCTGCACATCGTCCCGCGCCTGCCGGAATTCCTCGAACAGCACCCGGACCTCGATCTGGAACTGGTGCTGGACGACCGCAACATCGACCTGGTCGAAGAAGGCATCGACCTCGCTCTGCGCATGGGCAACCTGGCCGATTCCAATATGACGGCGCGCCGGATCGCCGAAGCGCGCCGCGTGGTGCTGGCCACGCCGCAGTACTTCGAACGCCACGGCGTGCCGCAATCGCCAGCCGACCTGCTGGCGCACAAGGCGCTGATCTACACGCGCGGCGACGGCGGCGAGAACTGGCAGTTCCGCAAGGACACCACCGACGTCTCCGTGCGCATCCAGGGCCGCGTCAAGATCTCCGCCACCGAGGGCCTGCGCGCCGCCGTATTCGCCGACATGGGGCTGGCCATCGCCACCGAATGGGCCTTCACGCCGGAGCTCAAATCGGGCGCCGTGGTGACGGCCATGGACGACTGGCAGCTGCCCGGTGTCTCGCTGTCGGCCGTGTATCCCACGGGCCGTCTCGCCAGCACCAAGGCCAGGCAGTTCACCGCTTTCGTGGAGCGCTGCCTGGCCGGCCAGGCCGTCCTTACACGGTGACGACGATCTTGCCGAACTGGCCGTTCTGCTCAAGATAGCCGTGCACCTCGCGCATCTCGTCGAAGCTGAAGACGCGGTCGATGACCGGCTTCAGCGCGCCGCTCTCCAGCCCCTTCAGCACGTAGTCCACCGCAGCCTTGCGGCTTGCTGCAACGCCGCTGGTGCCGCCAACGTTGTGCGCCTTCACGGTCACCATCTTGGCGATCATTTCCAGCACCGGCAGTTCGGTGGCGTCCGCGCTCAGCGCGCCGTAGATGAAAGCGATGCCCTGGAAGGACAGCGCCGAGATCAGCTTGCGGAAGTTGGCGCCGCCCACCGGGTCGAACACCACGCGCACGCCGGCGCCGTTGGTGATGCGCTGGACTTCGGCCAGCAGGTCACTATCGTCGGTCACGATGACGTGCGAAGCGCCGGCATCCAGCAGCTGCTGCTTCTTGGCTGCGGTACGGGTCAGCGCAATCGCGCTGGCCCCGGCGTAGCGGGCGATCTGGATCGCCGCCAGGCCCACGCTGCTGGAAGCGGCGGGAATCAGCACGAAGTCACCGGCGCCCACCTTGGCGTCCTCGATCAGCGCGCCGTAGGCGGTGATGAACATCATCCAGACCGAAGCCGCTTCCTCCATCGACAGGTTCTTCGGATGCGGAACCACAGCGTAGTCGGGCATGGTGATCACTTCGCCGTAGGTGCCGTACTGGTTGAACGAGAAGGAGGGAATCACGTTCACTTCGTCGCCCACCTTGATGCCTTGCACGTTGCTGCCGACCGCCTCGATGACGCCGGCCGCCTCATAGCCCAAGCCTGCTGGGAACTGGACCGGTTCGATGTAGTCGTCGACGCGCCACATGGCTTCGGCGCGATTGACGCCGATGGCTTTGACCTTGATGCGGACTTCGTTGGCGCCAGGCGCCGGCACCGTGGCATCGACGAATTCGAGCACTTCCGGGCCGCCAGCCTTGGCGAATTTAATGGTACGGGACATGGTTTTCTCCTGAAGATAAAAGATTCAATTGGGTTCTTGCGCCGGGAACGGCAGGCGTTCGGCGGCAGGTAAATCGGTTTGCAGCCGCCAGTCCAGGAACTGCCCGGTATGGGCCACGAACACCAGCGGCACGCCGCCCGCCTTGCCGAAACGGCGGTAGGCGAAACGGATGCCCTCGGCCTCAACGTACTGCGTTGGCGCGGCCCGATGGGTATATGCGGTCATGGCCTTGTCCTTTCAGGCTGCCTTGGCGTAGGCAGGGAAGTCGCTGTAATTGGTTTCGTCGCCTCCCCAGAAAGCGTCGCGCACATAGGGGGTCAGCGGCAGCTTGTGCTGCAGGCGGTAAGGCAGGTCGGGGTTGGAGCTGAAGTGGCGACCGAATGCCACCAGGTCGGCGTCGCCCGCATCCAGGATCGCTTCCGCGCTGTCGCCGGTGAAGCCGCCGGCGGCGATGATGGGGCCGGAGAAGTAAGGACGCAGGAACTTGGCCGCCACCACGCCCTGGCCTTCGTGCAGGGTGGAGTCGCCCTTGATACGCGGCTCGATCACGTGCAGGTAGGCGATCTTGTAGCTGTCGAGGACCTTGGCCACATAGCTGAAGGTGCCGACCGGATCGCTGTCCGATACGTCGCCCCACTCGCCCGACGGCGAGATGCGCACGCCGACGCGGTCCGCGCCCCATACCGAGATCAGCGCCTCCAGCGCCTCGCGCAGAAAGCGCACGCGGTTTTCAATCGGGCCGCCGTAGGCGTCGGTGCGCTTGTTGCTGCCGTCCTGGATGAACTGGTCCACCAGGTAGCCGTTGGCGCCGTGCAGTTCAACGCCGTCGAAGCCCGCATCCTTGGCGCGCTGGGCGGCCACGCGGAATTCTTCGATGACGGCGGGGATTTCCTCGATGGCCAGCGCGCGGTGCGGCGAGGCGGGGACGAAGCCGTCCCTGGTCAGGGCCACGCCTTCAAACGGCACCACCGACGGGGCGACAGGATCGGCGCCACCCGTCATTTCAACGTGACTCTGGCGGCCGCCGTGGATCAGCTGCATGAAGACCACGCCGCCTTTGGCGTGCACGGCGTCGGCCACGGCCTTCCAGCCCGCCATCTGGCCGTCGTGGTAGAAGCTGGCCGCGCCCAGGTAGGACCGGGCGGTGATGGAGATGCTGGTGCCTTCGACGATTTCCAGTCCGCCTTGCGAAGCGCGCTGGCCGTAGAAGTCGGCCATCATCGGGCTGGGAATGTCGCCCGGCTGGATGGTGCGCAGGCGGGTCATGGGCGCCAGCACGACGCCGTGCTGGAGGGTATAGGCGCCGACTTTTTTGGGAGCAAACAATTTAGACATGGTCTTTTCCTTTGGCTAGGGTTGCAGCGACATGGGTTTGTCTTGCATGAAGGCCAGTCTATCCATTCCCCCTTAGAAGTTAAATGTGAGATATTGCATATAAATCATTCCGAATTGGGATAAATAAGGACGAAAAAAAAGGCTATGTAGCGGCTAGGTGTGGAAAGACTCCGACCGAAGCCTTGGCCATGTTTGTATAGCTTGGTGGCGCCACAATGCGGGCATGCCGAACACCTGGCGCTGAGAAGTGCAGCCAATTCCCCGGAGCTATCTTGGGCGGATAACTCACTTAATGTTGCTGTAACTTTCT
>Ga0213872_10000134_pt1 | contig 67449 bp, 61 predicted proteins | sample VelepicomBERX_R2_FD_160071 | JGI IMG/M metagenome (GOLD analysis project Ga0213872, IMG submission 160071) | Rhizosphere microbial communities from Vellozia epidendroides in rupestrian grasslands, the National Park of Serra do Cipo, Brazil - RX_R2 | ecosystem: Host-associated > Plants > Roots >... | reverse complement strand
CCTTGAGCATGGGCTCGCACTCGGCCCCGTTGACCAGGAAGATCTCGGCCGAGGCGGCGAGCTTGACGTGCGTGGGAAAGCCCGCGCCGCCGGCGCCGACCACGCCGGCCTCGCGGACCCGCTCGACGATGTGCTGCGCCGTGGGCTGTGCGCCGTCATTCTGGAACATTGCAGGGGAACTGACTTGCATGGTCATCACTTACTTGCGAGCACGACGCGGACGAGCTGCCGCTGCCGTCGCCTGCGGTTGTGTTTCCGTTTGCGGTTGTGTTTGAGGTTGCGGTGGCGGATTCGATGCCGCGCGTACATCGGGCGCCATCAGCCACAGCGAGTCGTCGGGACGGCCCTTGACCAGCGCCGCCACCAGGGCCTCATGGAGCCTGGCGACGGCGACGCCCGCCTCCACGGCGGCCTCGCAAGCGCCCAGATCGCCCTCGACGACGATGGTCATCAAGCCGGGGTCGACCTGCTGCTGCACGCGGATGCGCACGCCGGCGCTCTTGACCATCGCGTCGGCCGTCACGATGGCATGGGCCAGGCCGCGCACCTCGACGAAACCCAGCGATTTCAATGGACACGGATCTGAACGGTTTGACATGGCAAGCTCAATGCCGCACGGGCGTGCGTGAAATGTCCAGCGCCGCGCCCTGGAAGGCTTCGCAGGCCGCCGCGCAGGCCGCCTCGGCGCCGACCAGCAAGGCGCCGGCAAAATTGGTCGGAGACGGCGGCGAAAAATATTTGGCCAGCTGCACATGGGCCGCCTTGAGCGCCGCGTCCAGCCCGAACATGGCCTCCAGCGGCGGGGCGATCACATAGGCCAGGGCCGAACCTTGGGCGCAGCCGGCCAGGCCGGAGAGGTAGGAGCCGGTGCGCGCCACCACATGGGCCAGGTAGGCCGTACCGCGCTCGCGGTCGGCCCAGCGGAAACAAGGCCCGCCTTCGATGCTCGCGACCATGCGGTCCACGCCGGCGCGCACCTCGGAAGGATTCGGCCCCGCCAGCGCCACGATGACCTCGCCCGCCGTGGGCGACGAGCTGTGCCGCGAGCCCGCGTACAGCGAGCTGCCGACGCAGACCTCGACATCCGCGTGCTTGGTGGCCTCGTCGGCAGCGATGTAGGCCACGTCGTCGAAGTCGCAAGTGACCAGGCCCACGCTGTAGGCATGGTCGGGCAGGTTCCAGGCGCAGCGCAGCGCCGGGCTCACCGAGGCAATCACCCGGGCCGCGCAGACGCGGGCCTGGATGAAGTCGTCGCCGCGCGAGGGGTTGATGCGCGTCACTTGGCCTGCCCTCCGCTGCGCCCTTCGCGCAGGAATTTCTGGACCATCTCGACGATCACCGCGGCCGCCTCGACCGGCGGCGTGCCGCCGGCGTGGATGTTGGAGATGCAGATGCGGTCCGACTCCACCGTGCTCGCCACCCGCGGGCTGTAGACCATGTAGCAGCTCAGGCTTTCCGACTGCCCGAGACCCGGCCGCTCGCCGATCAGCAGAATGACGACCTTGGCGTCCAGCAGCTCGCCGATCTGGTCTTCCACCTTGACGCGGCCGTGCTTGACGAACAGCGGTGTGCCGAGCTTGAGGCCCTGCCGCTCAATGCCCTTGAGCAGCGGCGGGATGATCTCGTCGAAATTGACCACGACGGCATCGGTCGACAGGCCGTCCGACAAGATGAGCTGGACCTGCGGCTGGTTCACGCACTCGGCCCCCAGCTTGGCGATGCTGTCCATGCACAGGCGCCGGCCCAGGTCCGGGCGTGTCAGGTACTGGTCTTTCTCGACGATCTCCGTGCGCAGCTCCAGGAAGCCCGAGTTCTTCACCCAGTTGTCGGGAAAGTCCTTGAGCACTGTGTCCTTGGAGCGCGAGTGATCGGCCAGGAAACGGATGCTGGCCTCGGTGCGCGGCCGCGGCCCGGCCCGGCCCACGGCAATGCGCGCCGGAGTGTTCTTGAGCAGGTCCTCCAGCACCTCGGGGCGCTGCGCGCCGACCACGCCGACCTGGCGCCGGGCCGTGGGAAGGGTCAGGTCCGGCAAGGGCTCGTCCGCCGCGGCAGCCGGGGTCAGCGGCGGCGCCGGCTGGGGGGCTTCGCCGCTGCCCTGCTGGCCCAATTCCGCGAGGACGCTGCGGACGATGGTCTCGATGGCCGATGGATTCATGCGCCCTCCACGGGGAAGAAATGCGAGGCGTCGCCGGCCTTGCGCGTCAGGCGGCCGTCGCGCATCAGGCCCTGCGCCTCCAGCCAGATCTCGAACTCGCGCGCCGGGCGCAGGCCCAGGGTCTGGCGGATGGTGGCGATGTCGTGGAACGCGAGCGTCTGGTAGTTCAGCATCACGTCGTCGCCCATCGCGGCATTGATGATGAAGTTGCAGCCCGCGGCGGCCAGCAGCATGCCGAGGTTCTCGTTGCCGTTCTGGTCGGCCTCGGCGTGGTTGGTGTAGCAGCAGTCGCAGCCCATCGACAGGCCGTAGAGCTTGCCCATGAAATGGTCTTCCAGGCCGGCGCGGATGATCTGCCGGTCGTTGTAGAGGTACTCGGGCCCGATGAAACCGACCACGGTGTTGACCATGAAGGGGTCCCAGCGCGCCGCCAGCCCGTAGTTGCGCGCCTCCATGGTGGCCTGGTCGGCGCCGTGGTGGGCATTGGCCGACAGCGCCGAGCCCTGCCCCGTCTCGAAATACATCACGTGCGGCCCGGCCACGCGGTTGTGGTGACGCGCGACTTCGTAGGCTTCGTCGATCATCTCGACCGAAATGCCGAACTCGCGCAAGCCCTTTTCGCTGCCGCACAGGCTCTGGAAGATCAGGCCCGCCGGCGCGCCCTGGCGCACGGCCTCGACCTGCGTCGTGATGTGTGCCAGCACGCAGCTCTGGGTCGGAATGGCGTAGCGGTCGATGACGTCCTGCACCTCATGCAGCACGCGCTTGCACGACTCGACGTTGTCGCTGACGGGATTGACGCCGATCAGCGCATCCCCCGCCCCGTAGGACAGGCCCTCGAAGATCTGGGCGCGCACGGCACGCGGATCGTCGCGCGTGTCGTTGGGCTGCAGCCGGCTGCTGAAGGTGCCGGGCACGCCCAGCGTGGAATTGGCCCGCTTGATGACCGGGATGCGCTTGGCGCCGTAGATCAGGTCGGCGTTGGAGCACAGCTTGGAGACGGCGGCCACCATCTCGGCGGTCAGGCCCTTGCGCACGTAGTCGATGTCGGCGACGCTGGTCTCGTCGCACAGCAGCCACTCGCGGAACTCGCCGACCGTCCAGTTGCGGATCTTTTCATAGGCCGGCGCATGCACGGCGTCCTGGATCACGCGCGTGACCGAGTCCAGCTCATAGGGAACGACGGGGTTGTTGCGCAAATCAGCCAGGGTCATGGCAGCCAGCACCTGCTTGGCCGCGACGCGCTCCTTGCTGGATTCCGCGGCAATGCCGGCCAGCACGTCGCCCGAGCGCAGCGTGCCGGCCTTGGCCAGAACTTCCTTGACGTCTGCGAAGCGGTAGAACTCACCGAACAGGTGGACGGACAGTTTCATGGGGCTCCTACCCAGGGAAAGCCAGGGACTTGACGGTCAGCGGCACCACGGCCCCGCCGAACAATCCCCGGCCGATGTCGATGTAGTCGTACTCGCGCACCTGCACCTCGTCGATGACGGCGATCTCGCGTTCAGCCAGGCTCGCCGCGAGCTCCAGGCCCAGGCTCTTGCCGAAGTCCTGGCGGGCGATCACGATCAGCGGCCCCTGGCCGGGCATGCCGCTCGCGGCGACAAAACGCTGCACGGCCTCGGCGCACAGCAGCACGGATTTGTAGCTCAAGGGCAATTCGCCCGGCACGGCCAGCGCGAAACGGTCCCGCGCGGGCTCGAGGTCCTGCACGCGTGCGCTGTCGGCCCAGGCCTGCGCCAGGACTTGCGCGCTCGCGGGCTGGGGTTCGAGACAGTGCAGCACCGGCACGTTGCGCAGCGGCAGCGAATCGGAACGCAGCCAGATGGTGCTGCCCGACAAGGACACCGTATGGGCGCCCGCGCCGATCACGGTGGCGCGCAGGGTCTGGCGCGGCTCGCGCAGCGGCATGCCCGCCAGCGAGGCGTTGCGGCGCATGGCGTCGGCCAGCTGCGGGCCGATGTCGGCGAAAGCGCCTCCGCCGTCGCCGAGGTCGCAGCCGCGGTAAAAGCATTCACCGACGCCGCCCGACAGATAGACGGCGTCGAACGGCGCCAGCTCCTTCAAGGGCGGCGTCATCAGCAGGTCCTGCGCCAGCGGCGACACCCGGCCCTCCAGGATCTCGACCAGCAGCTCCGCCATGCGCCGGGCGATGGCCTGCACCTCGCTGCGGCTGGGGCCGGCGCTGGTCGAGCGGGCGCCGCGCAGCTCTTCGAGCACGCGGCGCGCGGGCTTGTGGAGGTGGCGCACCTGTTCGTCGCGCTCGAATTCGACCAGGTGGCCGCCGACGTTCAGGCAGGCGGTATCGAGCAGCTGGCCGTTGCGGAACACGGCAAAGTTGGACGTGCCGCCGCCGATGTCGATGTTGACCACGCGCATCGCGCCGCTGCGGGATGCCTCCATCGCGCCCGAGCCATGGCCGGCGATCACCGACTCCAGATGCGGGCCGGCGGTGGCGACGACGAAGTCGCCCAGCAGGTCGGCCATGCCGAGCACGGTCTCGCGGGCATTGGCCGCCTTGGAGGTCTCGCCGGTGATGATGATTGCGCCGCTCTCGACCTCGGCCCGGCTCAGGCCCGCCGCCGCGTACTGCGCGTGGATGAAGGCCAGCAGCTCGTCGCCATGGATGCTGCCCTCGAAATCGACCGGCGTGGGCACGATGGGGCTCAGGAAGATCACTTCGCGTTCGGTGATCTCATAGCGCGGCACCTCGGAGGGGCCGGCAGCATTCATCAGCGCCAGGCGCGAGAAGATGACCTGGGTGGTCGTCGTCCCGATGTCGATGCCGACGCTGTGAATGATGCGCGCGCTCATGCTGCCCGGACCTTCAGATGATGCGGAAGTTGTCGACCAGCACGCAGCGGCGCAGGCGCACGAAGGTCGCGGCCGAACTCACGCCTTCGCCGGTGGGCGTCGAGATGGTCATCGAGGTCCAGCCCTCGCCGCCGAAGCCCAGCCCCGCCAGGCAAGGGCCGTTCTTCACAAAGATGCTGGTGTTGATCTCGTTGGCCATGCGGTCCAGGTTGTCGAGATTGCGCGAGTGCATGGCCGCCGTGTGCCGGCAGCCGCCTTCCAGCGCCACGGCGATGTCGATCGCGTGGTCGGCGTTGTCGGCGCGTATCACCGGCAGCACGGGCATCATCAGCTCGGTCACTGCGAACGGATGGTCGGCGGGCGTCTCGACGAACAGCAGGCGCGTGTCGGCCGGCACCGACAGGCCGATCGCCGAGGCGATGCGCGCGGCGTCCCGGCCCACCCATTTGCGGCTGACCGTGCCCTTGCCGTCCGGGCCCACCGCGGTCAGCAGGTGCTCCTGCAGCTGGCGCGCCTGGTCGAGCGTGATCTCGACGGCCTTGTGGCGCGCCATCTCGGCCTTGAGCTGGTCGCAGATGCTGCTGACTGCCACGACCTCCTTCTCGTCGGCGCAGATGATGTTGTTGTCGAACGAGGCGCCCCAGACGATGTCGCGCGCGGCGCGCGGGATGTCGGCGGTCTCATCGACCACCACGGGCGGATTGCCCGCGCCCGCGGCGATCAGGCGCTTGTCGGTGTGCTTGCGGGCCTCGTGCACCACGGCCTCGCCGCCCGTCACCACCAGCAGGTTGATGCCGGGATAGCGGAACAGTTTCTGCGCCGTTTCGATGGTGGGCTCGGCCACGGTGGTGAGCAGGTTGTCCGGGCCGCCGGCCTGGACGATGGCCTCGTTGAGCACGCTCACGGTGCGCTGCGACACCTTCTTGGCAGCCGGGTGCGGCGCGAACACGACGGCATTGCCGGCGGCCACCATGCTGATGGCATTGTTGATGACGGTGGCGGCCGGATTGGTCGACGGCGTCACCGAGGCGATGACGCCCCAGGCGGCGTTCTCGATCAGGGTCAGGCCGTGGTCGCCGCTGAGCGCGCGCGGGCTCAGGCATTCGACGCCCGGCGTCAGGCGCGCCTGCGATACGTTCTTGATGAACTTGTCCTCGACCCGGCCCATGCCGGTCTCCTCGACCGCCGCCACGGCGAGTTCGCGGGCAAAGGCCTCTCCGGCGCGGCGCATGGCCGCGATGGCGTTGATGCGGTCCGACACCTTGCGGATGCTGCGGCGCGCCCGGTCGGCCTCGGCCACGGCGTCGTCCAGGCTGGCGAATACGCCAGGGGCCGACTTGGCAGGCGTTTGGCGCGCGGGGGCAGCGGCCGCCCGTTGTGGTGAGGCCGACACGGCCCCCGAGGCCGTCTCGCGCAGCACGGCGCGGACGATCCTCTCAATCTCTTGTGCTTGGATGTCCAAGTGGGCTCTCCTGGCAGGATGAGGAATCAGGACTGACGCAGAACCGCCCTGGCGGCGTTAGGCCGGCTTGCCATGGCGGCCCTGCGTGAGTTCAGGGGAAAACAGGGAACAGGGATCACTTGCGGAAGACTTCCTGGCGGCCCAGCGTGACCAGGTCGACGATGCCGACGATGGCCAGGTCGAGCGGGCCCTCGCCCGCCGCGATGCGGCGCGCCGAACTGCCTTCGACCACCAGCACGGTTTCACCCAGGCCTGCGCCCATGGGATCGGCCGCGACGCCGAGCGTGCCGCTGGGCTGGCATGCGGCATCCAGCATCTCGACGACAAGCAGGGGCAGGCCCTCGATGCCTTCGACCTTCACCGTGGACACGACCTGTCCCTTCACGACTGCGAGCTTCATCGCACCTCCACGCCCCTATGCGGTGGTCTTGCCTTTGCCTTGGCTGTGCCGGCCGGCGCCGCGCGGCGCCAGTCAGCACGGTAGGCTCAGTCCTTGATGCCGCCGTCGAGCATGCGGATCGGGAAGATCGCTTCCAGATCGCCGTGCGGGCGCGGAATGACATGGGCCGAGACCAGCTCGCCGAGTCGCTTGGCGGCTTCGGCGCCGGCGTCGACGGCCGCCTTGCAGGCCGCCACGTCGCCGCGCACCATCGAGGTCACGAGGCCGCCGCCGATCTGCTTGTAGCCGACCAGCTGGACCCGCGCGGCCTTGACCATCGCGTCGGAGGCTTCGACCAAGGCGACGAGGCCCTTCGTTTCAATCAATCCCAGTGCTTCCATGAGCTTCTCCTTCGTGTTGTACGGAGGCGGCGAATCCGCGTTCCGCGTGAATGGCGTGTATGACGACGCCTTACTGCTTGCCCTGGCCTCCGTAGGCCATCTTCATGGCGAGGAGCGCGACCTCGACCATGTCCTTCGCGCTGCATCCACGGGAGAGGTCGTGCATGGCACCACCCAGCCCCTGGATCAACGGGCCGAGCGCCGCGTAGCGACCCATGCGTTCGGCGATCTTGTAGCCAATGTTTCCGGCCGCGAGCGTCGGGAAGACGAACACATTGGCCTGTCCGTTCAGCTCGCCGCTGGGAGCCTTGCGTGCCGCGATCTCGGGCACGAAGGCGGCGTCGAACTGCAGTTCGCCTTCGACCGTCAGCCCGGGCGCGCGCGACTTGACCAGCTTGACCGCCTGGCCGACCAGATCCACTGCCGGGTGCTGCACGCTGCCGCGCGTGGAGAACGAGAGCATCGCCACCTTGGCCTTCTCGCCCGTCGCGTTCTCGAAGCTGGCCGCCGACGAGAGCGCAATGTCGGCGAGCTGTCCGACCGTCGGCTCGGGGACCACCGAACAATCGGCAAAGCCGAGCACCCGCCCGTCGTCGGAGGGCGGGATCATGAAGAAGATGCTGGACACCGTCTTGATGCCCTGGGCCGGTCCGATCACGCGCAGCGCCGACTTGAGCACATTGGCGGTGGACGACAGGTTGCCGGCCACGCAGCTGTCGGCATCGCCGGCGCGAACCATCATGGCGCCCAGGTACAGCGGATCGAGCAACATCTGCCGCGCCTGCACGCGGTCGACCCCCTTGGCCGACAGGCGCTCATGCAGCAGCTCCGCATAGCTGTCCATCTGCTTGTATGAAGCAGGGTCGACGATCTCCACGTGGTCGAGCACGATGCCGGCCGACAGCGCCATCGCGCGCAGGCGGTGTTCGTCGCCCACCAGGACCGGCCGCATGGCCCGCAGCCGGACCAGTTCGCTGGCGGCGTTCAGGGCGCGCTCGTCGACCGCGTCGGGAAACACCACCTTGCGCGGCTGCAGGCGGCACCACTGCAGCGCCGCGCCGACGAGATTCGACGACGAGTCAGGCGCGGCCACGGCGCTCTGCAGCGAAGGCTTGACGGATTCAAGATAGGCGTTCACGGCGGCAAGGCTCTCCGTAGCGGTTGATGGGGAATCCGAATGGATCGGCGCGTCCGGGTTCGACGCGCCGCCCTCGAGTGCAAGGGTTCGGGTGATGATGCGATCCAGCTGCTCGTCGGTGACGCTGCCCGGCGGAATGCGCGCCAGGATTTGCTGGCGCACGGCGTCCATGGCCTGCGCATCGCCACCCGCCGGCGAAGCCGAGCACGGCGCGCAAGCCGGGCGGGGTTCAACTTTTTCCTCAGGCGCGGCACTCTGGGCAGCGGCGTCCAAGGCGATGCCCAGGCGCAAGGCCACCGACCGGGCCTCCGCCGTCACGATCACGCTGCGCGGATCGGCGGGCAGGCGCGACTGCCCCGCGGCATGCGCGGCCTTGACGACGTTGGCGGATATCAAGCTCTTCATGATTGGGTCTCACGCACATTCGTGGTTGACGGCAGCAACTCGCTGCGCAAGCGGCGGATGCTGTCGGGATCGGCCTGCGAGACGCGAAAGATCTGGCCGTCGAAGCCGTTGCGGCGCAGCAGCCGCTCGGCACGGTCGGCATCGCAGTCGGGCAAGTCGGTCTTGGTGATCACCGCGACGACCCGCTTGCCCCGGTAGACGCTCAGCAAGCCAGGGGGCATGCGGAAATTCGCCTCCGTGCCGTCATGCACGTACACCAGGGTGCCCACGTCGGCGGTGGTCTGGATCAAGGCGGTGTACATGCGCGGATGGCTGAAGAATTCGCCGGGCGTGTCCACCCCCCGATCGCCTTCGAACACCACGGCCTGGGTCTTGCGCGCCGGCTCGTCCTTGTCGAACAGCGCCTGGAACAGGCTGCTCTTGCCGGCGCCGACGCAGCCCACCAGGACGAATGCATTGGAACGATCCATGGCCGTGCCGTGCCTCAGGTGACCGTCATGCGGCAGACCGAAAAACCCAGCTGCGAGCCGAGCACCGACAGGACCTGGCGCAGGGCCTCCTCGACGGCGCCCGTCGAGCCGTGCACGACCAGGGCGCCTGTGAAGCGGTCCAGGAAGCCAATCTGCACTTCCGCGGCCTTGGTCGCGATGTCGCCGGCCACCATGGCTGTCTCGCCCGGCGTCAGGGTCAGGATGCCGATGGACTTGGCGCCGGGCACGCCGATCTTGGCGCTGAGGTCGGGATCGGGATGCGAGATCCGATGCGCCAACGTCACCTGCTTGCCTGGCACGAACTCCTGGATGATGCGCTCCATCACCTGGCCCGGTTCACTCTCGTAAGTTGCCACTTGTCGTCACCTTCTAGCGTCAAATCTGTTCGGGCGCCACGGCGGGGCCGGCCGGGAGCTGGATCGCGGCCTCCCCCATGGCTTCGCGCTGCGAGCGGGTCAGGTGGAAATACACCAGGCCCAGCCCCATGACGGCCACGTACAGGCCCGTCACGGCCAGGTTGAACCAGGCGAGCGCGGCCAGGCAGACCGCCGCCCCGACCAGCGCGAAGGCCGGCAGCACGGGATAGAAAGGCGTGCGGTAGCTGCGATGCAGCCCGGGCTGCGTGCGGCGCAGGCGGAACAGCGCCGCCATGCTGATGATGTACATGGTGATCGCGCCCAGCGTGCTCATGGTCACGATGGTGGCCGTCAGCGACTGCCCGCCGATGGAAACCAGCTCGTCGCTGTAAATCGCGGCGATCCCGACCGCGCCGGACGCAAACACGGCGCGATGCGGCGTGCGAAAGCGCGGATGCACCTTGGCGAACCAGGGCCACACATAGCCCGCGCGCGCCAGGGCAAAGAGCTGGCGCGAGCAGCCCAGGATCAAGGCATGGAAGGACGCGACCAATCCGAAGAGGCCCAGCGCCACCAGCATGTGCAGCCAGCCGCTGCGCTCGCCGACGATGCGCTTCATCGCCTGCGGCAGCGGATCGTTGATGTTGGCCAGCGTCGTCCAGTCGCCGGCCGCGCCGGCAAACAGCATCACGCCGATGGCCAGCGCCACCAGGGTCAGGATGCCGGCGATGTAGGCCAGCGGAATCGACCGGCGCGGATTCTTGACCTCCTCGGCGGCCATGGCCACGCCCTCGATGCCCAGGAAGAACCAGATGGCGAACGGGATGGCCGCGAACATGCCGGGAACGGACGCGATGCTGAACGCATCCTGGCCCGACCAGCCGCCCTTGAGGAAATTGCCGACGGCAAAGCCCGGCGACACCACGCCCATGAACACCAGCAGTTCGAAGATGGCCAGCAGGGTCACCACCAACTCGAAGCTGGCGGCGATTTCCACGCCGATCACGTTGAGCGCCATGAAGACGATGTAGGCGCCGGTGGCCGCGAGCTTGGGGTCCAGGCCTGGAAACTGGACATTCAGGTAGGCGCCGATCGCCAGCGAAATGGCTGGCGGGGCGAAAGCGAATTCAACCAATGTGGCGATGCCGCTGACATAGCCGCCCAAAGGACCAAAGGCCTCGCGTGCATAGGCGAACGGGCCGCCCGCATGCGGAATGGCCGTGGACAATTCCGTGAAGCTGAAAATGAAGGCGGTGTACATGGCAGCCACCAGCACCGAGGTGACGACAAAGCCCAGCGTGCCCGCCTGCGCCCAGCCAAAGCTCCAGCCGAAGTAGTCGCCTGAGATCACCAACCCCACGGCAATGCCCCACAGGCGCAGGCTGCCCAAAGATGGACGCAGCTCCGCGTGCTGGCCGTCGACGCTTGGATTGCTCATCAATGTCTCCTTTGAATTGGCGCCAGGCGCTTGGCCTTGACGACTTGTTGACGCTATTTTTGTGTCCCGGGGTGATCGGGAGCTATCTAGATTCGGCAAGTGAAACCGCCCGACAACCCCAGGAATTCCCCACCCGTTTTGCGCCGGAAAATGCCGGGAAATGCGCGCTGCTGCATCCAGGCATCCAGGCATCCAGATTTCCCGCCGCTCCCAAGGATCTGCAGGCGTGACGCAACCCGGGCCCTCACGCATGCTTGCGAGCCGGGCCTTTGCGGCGGGTGGAGTTGGAATGAGGCGGAGAGGTGGAGAGGCGGCGGGGCGACGGCTCGCGCCGGAGCGAACCGAAAGGCGGGACCGCAGAGCCCCGCTCTTTCTGCTCAGTTGGCGTGATAACGCTTGTGCGTCTCGGACGGAAGCTCCCCGAACATGGTTCGGAAATGCTTGGAGAAATAGCCGAAATGCCAGAAGCCCCAGTGCACGGCCGCGTCCGTCACCGTGGTCGCCGTGCGCAGCATTCGCTTGGCACGCGACAAGCGGATCGACAGCATGAAATCCAGCGGACCTATGCCCAGGATGTCCTGGAAGCAATACTGCAAGGTGCGGCGGCTGACCCCGACGGCCTCGCACACCTCGGCGATGCTGGTGCGCCGATCGGGCTGCGAAAGCACGAAGTCCTGCGCGTCCATCACGATCTTCCAGCGGCGCTGCACGCTCTGGACGCGCTCGCAGGAGGTCGAACAGGTCACCAGCAATTGCGCCAGATTGCTGATCACGCTTTCGCGCAGCAACTGCCGCATGCCAGGGTTCTCGAGTCCGCCCTGCGCTCCGCCGGCCACCTCCAGCGCGTGATGCACGTATTTACGCATGGCCTCCAGCGCCCAGGGGTCGCACGAGGCCCAATGCGGATGACTCAGCTTGGCGACGACCGATTCCCACTCTTCCTCGGTGAGCTGGCTGACCAGCTCGCTGCGGGGCACGCAAACCCCGCTCATCACCAGTCCGGGCGGCGAGAAGAACTCGAAGCCGTTGTCGCCGGAAAACAGGTGGACGCCCTGGTCGCTGACCCGGGAGCCGCAAAACACCGCGCCGCCCGGCAATTCGACCGGAACGCCCAGCGCGACCAGATCGTCGGCGAGCGCGCCGCATTGCAGCAAGGCACGATTGGTCGATTCGACGAAAAGACTGACCCCCGACAAGCCGATCCGCTGCATATGGCCGAAGAACTTGCCGGCCGAAATCTGCGCGTAATCCTGATTCCAGCCCTCAAGCTGGGCGGCCTGCTCGTCAACGTCGTCGCTTTCGGTCTCGATGACGGACAGATCCTGCGCCAGGCATTGCGGCGACGGGAATGCCTTGACAGCAGCCATGCGCCGGCTCTCGAACGGGGACAAGTTGACGTGTGACTTCATGACCGATCCAGACTTCGTTTGATCGACACCCGTCCGCTCTTGCTGGAGGTGGAGCCCGGGCGCCTGCTCTCCGACCATTCAGACTACATTGTGGTCACTGGATTGACATATGTGCATGCTAGTCTTCCCTGACAGAGTCAGGTGCGCCTGCCTCCGCAAAAGAAGGACGAGCCAGGGCTTGCCCGGCCCGTCTCGCCAGTGATCAGCGTTCGCTGCGCTGCCGCAGCGCCTCCGACGAGTAGTAGCTGTCGGCGAAGATCACGTTGCTGCCGGGTTCTGCGAACCATTCGATGTCCTTGCCCTGACCGGTGATACCGCCGTCGTGGACATAGCGGCCGTTGCTCAGGTTGTAATTGACGAAGGCCGGCTGGTCGCAGGCGCCGCCCAGTTCCCACACGGGCAGCGTGAACCCTTCACGCACCTTCCAGAGCTTGCCCTGGCCGTCGTAGTCCTCGCCCATGAAGGCATTCCAGCTGTCCTGGTCCAGGTACAGCACGCGACGCTCGGAAATGTGGCGCTGCCCTTTCTTCACCGTGCCCTCGACCTCGAGCGCCTCGTGCACCTCGTAGCGCCGATTGGCGGCATTGATGAAGTCGTCCTTCATGACGTTGTGATACGGCGTGTCGAAGCGATACATGCCGAACACGTTGTAAGGCGCAATGATCTTCTTGTGCCCGACGATCTTCCAGTCGTAGCGATCGATGGTCGCGTAGAACATGTAGATGTCGTCCTGGGTGTAGTTGTTCTCGAAGCCGATCTGCGGCGTGTCGTAGTTGTAGGCGGGCAGGCGGCGAACGCGGCGCTGGCCGGGGAAGTAGTAATAAGTTTCGACGACCTGCTTCGAGAAGTGGTACAGCTGGTTCGCGCCCTGGCCGGCAAATGCGGTCGGCTCCGTGTAGCCGTAATAGATGTAGAAATACTTGTCGTTGACGGAGTCCGGCGAGTTCACGCCCTTCTTGCCCCAGGGGTAGTACATGGTCCAGGGCTCTTCAACCGGCTCGATCCAGGCCTTGCTGCCCGGCGCCGGCGAGGCGGCCGTCACCACGCGCGGGTAGACATAGCCCACGCCGCGATAGTGCGTCAGGTAATTCCACATCGCCTGCTGGCCGTTCTTGGGCTCGGGGAACGGCGTGCCCGGCAGGTCGGCCGTCACCAAGTAGTCGCCGGTTTCGCCCTCGTTGAGCTTGGCCTTGGTCCGGTTGGACTCGGTGTTCTTCTTGACGAAATCGGGCAAGCCGCAGTCGCGGTGCGTCGGGTATACGTTCATGGTGTAGCCGGGCTTTTGCTTGAACATTTCCAGCTCGCCGGGCGTCAGCAGGTCCGCGTGTTCCTTGACGTTGTCCTTGGTGATCGTGTAGAGCGGCTTCTCGTCCTTGTACTTGAAGAAGTCCTCCCGCACCTTGCCATACTTCCAACCCGGCAGCGGCTGGCTCGAGCCCTCGAAGGCCGCCTGGTCCGCTGCAAAGCCCGTCACGACGACGCTCGCGAGCGCCATGGCCGCAACGGCCTTGGCAATGGTTTTTTCCTGCAGATTGCTCATGATTTCAGTCTCCACAATTCATCGGGTCCCACGGCCCAAATGCACAAAACCTTCAAGAAGACGCCGGGCCGCTCCCAAGCCTTCTTGACGCCCATGCCGGGCGCTCACATCCCGTTGTCCTTGCTCAAGGTCACGATCCCGGACTTGGCGCTGAACACCCATTGGCCGTTGCCCGCCAAGGCCATCGAAGTCAGCGTGGTCCGGTCGCCGACCTGGCGTGCGGAGAACTTGGCGTCGTGAGGCTTGCCTTGCACGACCAGGCCGTCGAGCCCCACGCCCAGCACATTCCCGTTGGCCTCGGCCAACCGCGTGATGGAGAGCTGGGTGCCGGTCGGCACGGCGCTCCACGAGGTGCCGTCGTCGGTGCTCCGGTACAGGTTGCCGCGCAGTCCGCCGACCAGCACCGTGCCGTCCTGCGTCACCATGCCGGTCCAGAAGGAGCCCGCATAGCCGGTCGACAGATAGGTCCAACTCTGCCCGCCATCGGTCGAATGCAGCACGTAGCCCTGCTCGGCCGCCACGAAGAGTCCGTTGCCCTTGTCCAGGAAGACGTGGTAGAGATTCTTGTCGGCCTTGCTGGCACCCGGAGGCGGATTGATCTTGACCGCCGTCCAGTTCCTGCCCGCGTCCGTGGTGTGCAGCACCAGCGACCACAGGCCGACCGCCCAGCCTTCGCTGGCGTCGCGAAACGCCACCGAGAACAACGGCTGGTCGACCGAGGTGTCGACGCGCTGCCGCACCCAGGTCTCGCCGCCGTCGCTGGTGGCAAGAATCAGCCCGAGGTGCCCGACGGCCCAGCCATGCTGAGCGTCCACGAAGGTCACGGCGTTGAGCATGCCGTCTGCGGGCACCGTTCGAGCCTGGCGGAAGGTCTTGCCGTCGTCGTCCGACAGCACGATCACGCCCATTTCGCCGACCGCCACCAGACGCTTGCCCGCACGGGCGACGTCGAGCAGCACCAGCTTGTCCGGCGTCTTCCAGTGCACGGCCGGCAGTACCTTGAGCGGCTGCCCCACGGCCGGCTCCTGGGCGGCCGCGCATTGCGCCAGGGCCCATCCGATCCCCAGCGCCAGCGCCGAAACCCGCATGCGATGCAACATCTTCATTCTTGTCGTCCTTTCAATGGGCCAGCGCGGAAGCCTGGACAGGCGAGCGGCGCGGCACCAGCCGCTCCAGCACCACGGCCAGCGCCGGCAGCACCGTCATGGCCATCACCAGGTTGACCAGGAACATGAAGGCCAGCAGCGCGCCCATGTCGGCCTGGAACTTGAGCTGCGAGAAGCTCCAGGTGGCCACGCCGATCGCCAGCGTGATGGCCGTGAAGATCGTGGCGATGCCCACATCCAGGATGGAGCGCTCCACCGCCTCCACGATCGGAACCTCGTGCGACAGATGCAGCTGCAGGCGGTTGTAGATGTAGAACGCGTAGTCCACGCCGATGCCGACGGCCAGCACCATCACCGGCAAGGTCGACACCGTCAGGCCGATGTGGAATTCCTTCATGAACCAATAACCGATGAACGTAGCGACCGTCAAAGGCACGCAGCAGCTGATGATGGCGCGGATGTCCCGGTAGGCGATGAACACCAGCACGACGATGGCCAGGTACACATACAGCATCATGGGCAATTCGCTGCGTTCGACCTCGTCGTTGATCGCCGCCAGCACGCCCGCATTGCCGGCCGCCAATCGAATGGCAATGCCTTCCCGGTGGTAGTTGTTGCGGAACTCCTTGACCGCATTGATCACCGTGTTGATGGTGGTCGCCTTGTGGTCGGCCAGGTACATGTGCGTGGCCGTCATCGTCGTGCCCTTGTTGACGTAGCCCTTGATGCGCCCGATCTCGGCGGTCAGCCCCGCGTAGTTGTACGAGTCCGCGGGCACCGTGAACATCTTGGGGTTGCCCTCGTTGTAGCCCTCGTTGTAGGTGCGCAGCATGCCCGGGTACGACGCCACCGAGGTCACGCCGGGAACGTTCTTCATCCAGTTGGCGAACTGGTTCTCATACTGCCCGACATTGGGATCCTGCGAGGCGTCGGCCTGGGTCTCGAACACCACCGACAGCCAGTCAAGTCCGGTGTCGTAGCTGTTGGCGATATCGACCGCATCGCGATTGAAGCGCGACGACTCGCGCAGTTCGGGCACGCCCGGCTGCAGCGTGCCGATGACCCGGTCCCGGCTCTGCCAGACCGACACGCCGAACACGAGGACGGCGACGCCAACAGTCAGCGCCGCGTTGCGCGGCTCGGCCACACGCGACAGTGACTTCAGCCACTTCGTGCGGACCTCACGCTTGTTGGCGGCCTTTTCGGCATAGCTCGGGTCGAAATGGCAGAACGAGGCCGCCAGCGGCAGCATGACCAGGTTGGTCACGATCTTGAACATCACGCCCAGCGACGCCGTCATGGCCAGTTCGCGCACCATGGGAATCGGAATCAGCAGCAAGGTCACGAAAGACACCAGGGCCGTCACCAGAGCCAGCGAGCCCGGCACCAGCAGGCCTGAGAAGCTGGCGCGCGCCGCCTCCATCGACGTGCGCCCGTGCGAGAGCTCGCGCACGATCGAATTGATCTGCTGCACGCCATGCGACACGCCGATCGAGAACACCAGGAACGGCACCAGCACCCCGAGCGGGTCCAGGCTGAAACCGAGCAGGCGCAGCGCGCCGAACTGCCAGATCAGCGAGGTCAGGGAGCACAGCACCACCAGCGCCGTGAAGCGGACCGAGTGGCAGTACCAGAACACCGCCAGGCAGGTCAGCGCCAGCGCGATGACGCAGAAGAACAGCACGCCCTTGGCGCCTTCGGCGATGTCGCCGATCTGCTTGGCGAAGCCGACGATCTCGATCTGGAAGTCCGCGTCTTCAAAAGGCTTGCGGATCTTCTCTTCCAGGATGCGGTTGAAGGCGATGTAGTCGAGCTTGTCGCCGTTGGCATCGCGCTCATCCAGGTCGGCCGTGATCATGGCGCTGGAGTCGTCGCGCGACACCAGTGTGCCGATGTAGCCGCCGCGGACCGTGGCCTGCCGGATGGCTGCCACGTCCTGATCGCTCAAGGCCTCGGACGAGATCGTGCCCGGCACCAGCGGATCGGCCCGGAAACCCTCCTCGGTGATTTCATTCACGTAGGAGTTGGGCGTCCACAGCGACTGCACGCCGAGCCGGTCGACGTTGGGAAGAAACCGGACTTCGCGCGTCACGTTGTACAGGCGCAGCAGGCCCTTCACGGTCCAGATCGACCCCTTGCGCGCCTTCACGACCACCGTGACGCGGTTGGCGCCGAACAGGTCCTTCTTGTATTGGTTGTAGGTTTCCGAGTACTCGTGCCCGACTGGAATCTGCTTGTCGAATCCAGCCTCCATGTGCAGTTGCACGGCGAACCAGGCCATGATGCAGGTGATCCCCAACAGGACCACCAAGGTCGCGGCGCGGTTGCGAAAGAGAAATTTCTCGATTCGCCACACCGTGCCGCCGTACTTTTCAGTTGCTGCCACTTCTTCCTCCAACCGTCAAATGTCCAGGCCTGATCGCCTCATCGCGACGGGGGCTGCGCAGGCCCGCCGTCGATGTCGCTGCATGGGGCCCGCTCAGAAGTTGTAAGTCACGAACGCGCCGATGTTGTCGCGATCGCCATAAGGCTGCGACACGGGATTGCCGCCCAGGTAGCGCGTGTAATTGAGGCCCGCCTGCCAGACCGTGGGGTTCTGGTTGAAATAAACATAGAAGTTGATGGACTTGGCGCTCTGCATGAACTGCCCCAGCGAATTCGGCGTGTAGCCGCTGACCGAATCGAACAGGGTCATGCCGGGATTGACCTGCCAGCCGGGCAGCACGTTGCCGTCGTAGGTCCAGTTGAAGTCCAGGGTGAATCCGCCCGAGTTGCGCGTGCCGATGGACGCGGCCGTCTGGTACGGCGTGCCGGCGGTCGGGCCCTGCAGCCAGGCCCCGTAGCCGGCAGCCAGGCCCTGCACGACCTGCTGTCCGCCCTGCACGCTCTTGATCACGCCGTTGTCGGTCACGTCGGGATACCGGACCATCGTGCCTTCAAAGGTCAGCACCGCAAAATTGGCCTTGATGGCATTCAGGAAGGGATAGTCGCTGGGCTGCATGTTCAGCTGCGCGACCAGGTCGAACTGCCACTTCTTCATGTCTTTCCAGTTCTGGCACGAACCGGACGAGGCATTGTTGGCGTCCAGCACCGCGCCGGTGCCCAGGTAGCAGCCGGTCAGGGACACCGCGTCATGCGGGCGGAACGAGGTCTCGAATCCCACCGACCAGTCGGCCACCGGCGCATTGGCGCTGAAGCCGTAGAGCTGGCGATTGGCGAGGTAGCGGAAATAGCTCGTGCCCGACGTCGCGTCATAGCCGCTGACCGGCATCTTGTCGTGGTAGTTCTCGTAATAGAGCGCGTAGTCCACCGTGCTGCCCGAGGGTTTCCAGTGCACCTTGAGGCCGCCTTGCCCTGATTGCGAAGGCTTTTGGTCCGGGCCGTAGTTGCTGACCAGCGCCGTCGGGTCGCCGGGATAGGTCGACAAATTCGGATTGCTGGCCAGCGTGTAGGCCGGAATGGCGCCCGCGCCCAGTTGGTTGGAGGTGGACCAGAAGGTCCCGACGGCCGGGTACAGGTCGTGATTCCAGCCCTGCTGGAGGTAGGCTTCCATGTCGAAGCCATGCCCAAGGCCCTGCGCCAGGCTGATCATCGGCGCCGGGAGCACAGCCTCCTTGATCTGCACCCCCGGCGTCAACAGCTTCTGCAGGTCAAACGAGTTGGAGGCGTTGATGCCGCCCACCGCGAAATAGCTTTCGCCCCAGTTCAGCACCTGGTTGCCCACGCGCACGTGTCCGCTCTCGCCGCCCGAGGACCAGCTCTTGCTGACCCAGAGATCCAGCATTTGCCAGTTGGGTGCGACGCGGGCGAGCGCAGACGGCGAAAGGCGTGTCTCGTCGGTGCGAGTCGCCATCTCATCGTAGAACACGCTGCCGCGCGCCATGGCCTTCCAGTCGTTGGGCATGGTCAGCAGCACTTCCGACGTCAGCTTGCCATAGCCGCTGTACAGCTGTCCGCTGTTGTAATTGCGGTCGCCCAGCGAGCCGTTGCCCCATTGGGCGGTGTTGCCGCCGCTGGCGCAGCCGTCGGAGCCAGGGGCGCCGCCCGACAGGGCGCAGCTTGCGCCTTCGGTGCGCATCCCCAGCCCGAAAATCACCTGGCTGTCCCATGCGACCCGCGTGTCCCCAACGCTGAAATTGAATGCCGAGGCGTTGCCCCAGCAGCCGGCCGCCAGCATGGCCGCGACCAGGCTCTTCACTCGCCGTTCGTTCATGTTCTTGCTCCGCCTTTCGATTGATCCCCAGGCCGACCCGGCCTGCATGGAGGTGACGCGTCTATGCACGATTGCCAAAAGTGATCCTCACGTCTGGCACGAATGATCGGTACGGGACCTGGGGCTTACTATCCAGATTCGGCAATCACATGCTGCCCCCTGGTTTTCACTGAGCGGGCGTGTTGCCATTGGCACGACAACCGGCACGACAACCCGTCATCGAAAGGCGTTGGCCATGAAAACGCTCCACCTCCTGCGTCACGCCAAATCGAGCAACGATGATCCGGGGCTGCCTGACCGCGAACGGCCGCTGGCCGCTCGCGGCGAACGCGACGCGGCTGCCATGGGCCGGCGCTGGTCGCGCCGGCTCGGCAAGCTGGATTTGATCGTCGCCAGCCCCGCCTTGCGGGCGCTCTCCACGGCCAGGATCGTTGCTGAGGGGCTGGGAGACAAGGGCGCGGAGATCGTGGTCGACGAGCGGCTCTACGCCGCCGCCACGGAAACCCTGCTGGCTGTGGTCGAGGCGCTCGACGACAAGCTGGAATGCGTGATGCTGGTGGGCCACAACCCCGAATTCACGGCGCTGGCCCACCGCTTCGACGCCGGCATCGCGGAGCTACGGACCTGCGCGCTCGCCAGCTTCGAATTCGGAAGCGACACATGGTCGGGCATAGTCCGGATCCAGCCCGCACGCACGGCGCTGGATTTGCCGAAGTCATGACGGCAGCTCAGTGCTGCTCCGCCTCCGCCAGTTCGGGGGCATACAAGGCCGCGACCTGGGCGGCCATGACCTGCGGCTGCGAGTCCTGCAGATTGGTCAGCACCAGGACCGTCAAATGCTTCTCGGGCACGGAAAAGCGCCAGGTCGCCGCGCCGCCGCCGTAATTGACCGTCTGGAAGGGGCCAAATGGCACCGTCAGGAAACCGAGGCCGAATTCGCCTGGCTGGCCGGACTTGAGCCGGTACGGCGTCGTCATTTCGGTCAAGCTGCCTGCATTGAGCAGCTTGCCTTGGGCCAGGCTCAACTCCCAATTGACCAGGTCGTGGAGCGAGGCATTCAACTGCCCGGCCGGCTTCAGGTACTCGGGCATGTATTTCGAGCCATAGCGTTGGATGCCGCTCTTGGACAGGACCGGCCGGCCCTGCCCGTCGCGCAACAGCTTGCTGTGGTCCGGGGTGATGTCCAGGGCCGTGTACAGCTCGCTGCGTCCGGGGATGATCGCCCAGCCGTCGCCAAAACGAGCGTTCTGGAGCTGGGCCGGCTTGAACACGCGCTCCTGCATGAACTGCTCGTAGGGCACGCCTGACAGCTTCTCGATGACCATGCCGAGCAGGGTGAATCCGGTCTGGTTGTAGACCGCCTGTTCTCCGGCCGGACTCAGCGGCTTGGTCGCCAGGATCTTGAACAGCTCGTCGCGGTCGCCGGCCACCGGCGTCAGGTTGATGTCGTCGCTGACGTTGTCCGGCAGCCCCGAGGTATGCGAGAGGCAATGGCGCACCGTGACATGCGCCCATTGGGGCGGCAATTGCGGCAGGATCTTGATCACAGGCTCGTCCAGCGACAGCTTGCCGTCCTGCACCAGCACCATGATGGCCGCCGTCGTGAACACCTTGGTCATGGAGGCGAGCGAAAACGAGGTGTCCGCCGTGAGCGGAACATTCAACTCCAGACTGGCCAGCCCATACACGCCCTCCTTGACCAGCTGACCGTCCCGAAGCACGGCCACCGCCATGCCCGGAATCTTCTTGCTCGCCATCTGAGTGTGCACATAATCGTCTACCGTATCAGCATGGGACGAAGCCGAAAAACAGGCCAATGCCGCGGCACCGGCAAGCGCGAGAACGCGAACATATGAAACGCTGTTGGCCTTGATTTCATTGAATTGCTTCAAGATGACTCCCTGGGGTTGGCGGGTGTTGATGGACAGTGGCGCCAATCTATCAACGGGGTTTCAAGCCCACAAACGCAAAGGGACGGAACGCATTTTTCTGCGACGAGCTGCGCAAACCGACGACCAGAGGGCTCGCCGAACGGCGATTCAGGCGGCATGCTCACGCAGCGGCTTCTGTCATCCCGCACTCAAAAAAGCACCAAGGCGGTCAATCTGCCTGCACGACTCGGTTGCGTCCCGCCGCCTTGGCCTGATAAAGAGCCGCGTCCGCCCTCGCAATCAGGCCGGTCAAGGACGTGTCGGTGGCCCGCACAACGGTCACGCCGACGCTCGCTGTGCATGCCGGGCCGTCGGGCTCTGCAGGCAAACGCTCCAGCATGGCGCGGAGGCGCTCCGCCAGCGCCAGAGCTGCAGGCGCGTCAGTGGCGGGAAGCAGCGCCATGAACTCCTCGCCGCCAAATCGCGCCAGGCGATCGCACGCGCGCAGACTTTGGCTCAAGGTCCTGGCACAGCGCACCAAGGCGCGATCCCCGGCGAGATGTCCCAGCGTGTCATTGATTCGCTTGAAATGGTCAATGTCGATCAGCAATATCGCGAACGGCTGGGCGTAGCGCCGCCAGCGACTCAGTTCGGCGTCACCCAGTTGCAGCAGTCGGTTCCGGTTGAGCAAGCCTGTCAAGCCGTCATGCGTGGCCATGTGCTCGAACTCGGCCCTCACGCGCTCGGCCGCCATCAGCTGCGCGGCAACCAGCACCAGAATCATGACGAAGCCGTAGGACGCAAGATAAACCGTATGGAGGGTCGACACGGTGTCAAAGCGTCGCGTGGTGGCCTGGTCGATCCAGAACGTCGATGCGGCCCTCAGCAACAGTATGGCGGTCTGGCTGAGCATAGCGGCAAACGCCAGGCGGGCGGCAAATCCGCTCCCTCGCCGCCAGAGCAGCCATGTATGTGCGCCGCAAATGACGCTCATGCCAAGCGTGAAGATCAAGAGTCGCCAGCGGTAATCGGGCCAAGCCTGGAAGAAGATCAAGGTCCCTCCCAGGCTCGCCAGCCCCACGGCAGACCATGGACGCCAGCGCACCGTTTCGCCATAAAAGCGCTGAGTCCCTGCCATCATGACCGTGGCGCACGCCAGCAGCATGCCGTTCCCGCCCAGCAGCACCACGACCGGTGCCGCGGAGCCTTCAAGCCCGTAGAAGACCGTCGAGACCAGGGCCAGAAGAGGGGCAACACCCCAGAGCGCCAGGCCCCCGACGCTTGCAGGCAGGCTGCGGCGCATCCCCAGGAGCACCATTCCCATCAAGGCGCAGATCAAACCGTCAAACAGGGAAATGGTACGCAGGTCAAAGGTAGGCATCGGGAGTGAAGTCCGTACTCGGGAAACAGTTGGAGAAACATGGATGGCGCATTGGCAAGCAGCACATCTCTAACCGCTCAGGTACGCGAACATTTTACCGAAGCTCCAATCAGCCCCCCAACCCCTAGCGCCAGCCCTTGGCTCGCGCCTCGGCCTCCTGCGCCGCATCCAGCGCATCGCCTTCGCGCAACTCGTCGATGGCGCTGAGCAGGGCGGGCGGCAACGGGCTGGCAGCGGTGCGATAGTCCGAGCCTGGGTGGGCTGCATTCGGCATGAGCTGGCGCAGCTGCCAGACCTCGGAATCGGCTTGGCGGCAGGCCAGGCCGACACTGGCATCGGTGCTGAAGCTGCGGCAATAGCCGCCGCCCTTGGCGTTGAAACTGATGCCCAGGCGGACCACTCCCACTTGCTCGCCGGAGAGTTTGGTATCGAGCGCCGTGGCGAGCCCGCCTTGGGCCTGGAGGCCATTGCCAGGGGCGAGTCCCGGATGCGCCCGGTAGCCGATCACGAGGCCCAGCATGACGCTCGCGGCCATGCCGCCCAGCTGATACCAATTCGGCAACCAGGCCGGCCGGCGGGATGACGCTTGAGCAGGTTCGCGGCGCTGGCGCGCCTCGGCGAAGGAGAGGATGTCGGTGCCGCGCCCGGCCAGTGCGGCGTTCAAGCGCTCGGGAACAGGTTCCTGCGTGACCGGCGCATAGCTGGCGCCCAGCATGCCACGCAGGCGCTGCTGCACCTGCACGCGCTGGCGCAGCGCCACGTCCTGCTGCAGGCGGGCCTCGAAAGCCGCGCGGGCGGCCGGGTCGAGCTCGCCGTCGACATAGGCCCACAGTTCCAGTTCTTGCTCCTCGTCCTTCACGGGCTTTCTCCATCGATCAGCAGGGCCTGCAGGGCTTCGCGGCCGCGGGCCAGGCGGCTGGTGAGCGTCCCCAGCGGAATCTCCAGCGTCTCGGCCGCCTCCTTGTAGGACAGGCCTTCGACCAGCACGAGGCTGACCGCGAGACGCTGCTCCTCCGGCAGGCCCTGCATGGCGGCCTGCACGGAAAGCCGCGTGATCACGGCGCCGTGGTCGGAGACGCCGACCGTTTCGCTCAATTCCTCGCTGTCCACATTCACCATCACTTCGCCGCGCCGGCCGCGCGAGCGGAGCTCGTCGATCCAGGCGTTCTTCATGATGCGGTAAAGCCAGGCATCCAGCCGGGTGCCGGGCTGCCACTGCGAACCGGCCTTCAGGGCGCGTTCGAGCGCCACCTGGACCAGGTCGTCGGCATCCTCGCGCTGCCAGGCCAGCGTGCGCGCGAAGCGCCGCATCTGGGGCAGCAGGGCGGCAAGGCCTTGGCGAAGCTCATCCACACTCATGTCATATTGGCGATAACGTTGGCGGCCGGGATTTTCTTCCGCATGCAAAACGTTTTTCATTGTATGAAGCCCCATCTGATTTTTCACCGCCTGATGTGGGCGCTGTCCTTGCTGGCGGCGCTCATGGCAAGTCCCGAGGCGCAGGCGCAATTGCGCCTGCGCAACCTGCCGCAATTGCCCGGCGCGGGGCCAGGCGCGCTGCGCGGCGCGACGGACCCGCTGCGGGCGCAAGCGCAAGCCCTGCTGGAGCCGCTGAGCCTGCGAGAGCTGGGAGACCAGATGCTGGACCGCTACCCGCGGCAGCTGACGCGCAATGCAGCGGGCGAACTGGTTCTGCGGGCCCAGCTGCTGGCCCTGCCCTCGAGCCCCGAAGCGCAGGCCCGGGTGCTGGCCCTGCCGGGTGTGACCCTGCTGGAGGACACGCCGCTGGAGAGCCTGAACCTGCACTGGCTGCTGCTGCGGGCGGACACCAAGCTGTTGGCCCAGCTTCGGACCTTGGACCCCGCAGGCCAGTACGACTACCAGCACGTGTACCTGGGCGGCGGCACGACCCTGGTCCGCGAAACATCGGCGGACGAAGCGCAACGCCTCAGCCCTTCCACCAAGCATGCCGATCTACGCCTGGGCATGATCGACAGCGGCGTGGCGCTGCGCCACCCTGCCCTTCGACAGGCACAGGTACAGGCATGGGGCTGCGATGGAGAAACGCATCCCGCCGCGCATGGCACGGCGGTGGCCTCGCTGCTGGTGGGGCAGGACGGACGCTTTCAAGGCGCCGTGCCAGGCGCGCGGCTGCTGGCAGCCGATGCCTATTGCGACGCGCCGGACGGAGGGTCGGCGCAGCGGGTGGCGAAGTCACTGGACTGGCTCGCGCGCGAGCACGCCGGCGTGGTGAACATGAGCCTGGTCGGGCCGGCCAATGTTCTGCTTCAGCGGGCCGTGGCTGCAGCCCAGGCAAAGGGGCTGCTGATTGTTGCGGCGGTGGGCAACGACGGGCCGGCCGCGCCGCCGCTGTACCCCGCGGCCTGGCCCGGCGTGGTCGCGGTCACAGGCGTGGACACGCGGCGCCGCGTGCTGCCTGAAGCAGGCCGCGGACCTCACGTGCAGTTTGCGGCGCCGGGCAGCGAGCTCTGGGGCGCCGATCCGACCGGCGCCTACGGCGCCTTGCGCGGAACTTCGTTTGCGGCGCCCTTGGTGGCAGGCTTGCTGGCCGAGACTTGGCCGGCAGGGGAAGCGCCCAGCCAGGCCGTCGAACGGCTGAGGGCCATCGCCATAGACCTCGGACCCGCAGGACGCGACGAGATCTACGGCTGGGGCCTGGTCGGCGAAGGGCTTCGCACACGCTCGCCATGAAGCCCGCGGGCCTGCTTACAAGCTGTTGCAATCAATTCGGAAGAAAGGGAAGAAGCAGCGCGCAGCGCTCGTTCTTGTGGGTGAAGGCGCCAGACAGGCTGACGCCGACACTGACAGGAGCTCATCATGACCAAGCGCAACTTCCCTCTCGCCACTTCGACCTTGCTGGCTGCCTTGCTGGGCGCCCTGACCCTCGCTTCAGCACCGGCCCATGCCGGATTGCTGGGCGGCGGCGGAGGCTTGGGCGGCGGCCTGGGTGGCAACATGACCGGTGCATTCAACGGCAATGCCATGCGTCCCAACCTGCCGGATGACGGGCAGCTTCGCGCCGCCGGAAAGAAGACGGCCGGCAAGATCGACGATGCCAAGGACAGCACCGCAAGCAGCGCGTCCAATGCGGCCGCCAATGGTGCAAGCAACGGCGCAAGCAGCGGCGCCACCAACAATGCCGCCAACGGCGCCGTCAACAACTCAAGCAACGCCGCGGCCAGCGGCGCAGGCGCCGAATCGACTGGCCGTCGCTCGTGGTTCGGCTCCCTGTTTGGTTCCAGCGCCGGATCAGGCAGCGGCACGGCCTCCCAAGGCAGCCAAGGCAGCAGCCTGAATGCCAATGCAGGCGGCAACGCCAGCGGTAGTGCAAGCGCGAACCAGGAAGGCGCCTCGGGTGGCGAGAATCTGTCCGCGAACCAGGGGCATTGATCAGGTTGCCATCACTTGATCAATGATCGTCATCCCACTGCGAGCTTGAAGCGCGACACGGTCACGGCCAGCTGGCCGGCGCCTTCAGGCTCTCCGCCGCCGCTGAGCTTTGCTCGCCCAGGGCGGCGTTTCACGATTGAAGCCTGAAGGTCGCCACGGCCTGGGTCAGCAGCTTGGACTGGTCGTTGAGGCTTTCGGTGGCGGCGGCGCTCTGCTCCACCAACGCTGCATTTTGCTGGGTGAGCTGGTCCAGATGCTGCATGGCCAATCCGATCTCGCCCAGGGTCGCGGCTTCGTTGCCAGTCTTGATCGCGATGTCCGACATCATCCCCGCCAATTTCTCGACGTTGAGCACCACCTGCTGGATCCGGTCGCCCGCCTCGCTCACCTGGCCGTTGCCGCGCTCCACCTGCGCCACGGTCTCTGAAATCAAGGTCTTGATTTCCTTGGCCGCCTGGGCGCTGCGCTGGGCCAGGGCGCGAACTTCGGAGGCCACCACGGCAAAACCGCGGCCGTGTTCGCCGGCGCGCGCCGCTTCGACGGCGGCATTCAAGGCCAGGATGTTGGTCTGGAAGGCGATGCCGTCGATCACGCCGATGATGTCCCCGATCTTGCGAGACGCGGTCTGGATGTCCGCCATGGTGTCGACGACGCGCTGGACGGACTCTCCGCCCTGCTGGGCATTGGTCGAGGTGGCGAGCGACAGCTGATCGGCCGTCCTGGCCAATCCCGCGTTCTCCTGGACCACCTGCGTCAGCTGCTGCAGGGCAGCCCCGGACTCCTCAAGACTGCTGGCCGCCTGCTCGGAACGGTTGGACAGGTCCAGGCTGCCTGCGGCAATCTCGGTGGAGCTGGTCTGGACCTGCTCCGCCGCGGCACGCACGTTGCCTATCGTCTGCCGCAGCTGGGCCTGCATTTCGCTGAGCGCGCGCTGGAGCTGCGACAGCTCATCGCGTCCCTCGACATGGATTTCCGCCGACAAATCGCCGGACGCGATGCGCGACGCCAGCGCGCGCGCCTCCCCCACGGGTTGCGTGACCGAGCGCGTGATGGCCAGCGCAATGCCCACGCCCGCACCCAAGGCCGCCAGCAGCAAGCCCAGGGTCCAGTTCCGGGCGCTGCGAGCCTGGCCCGTGGCCTGCTGCACCGCCTCGTCCAACTCAGTGCGCATGTGGTCCGAATACTCCGAGAGCGCCGCCAGATAGGCCTCCATCGCCGGGATGACATCCTGCACCATGCGCGCGCGCGTGTCCTGTCCGTTCTTCTTCTGCTTGACGACCTCGTCGCGCAATTCCTGGTAATGCTTTCGCGCTCCCGCAATCTTTTCCTGCAGCTGTTCACTGGCCGGCGACTTGCTGAGCTGGTCCACTTCCTTTTGCACTTTGTCGATGTCGGCGCTGACCTCCTTCATTCTGTGAGTGAACGCATTCACGAAGGACTCGTCATCCATGGTCAACTGGACAATGCGGCGCTGGATATTGGCCTCCGTGAGCCCTGCCCAGCGCCGGGTCAGGTCCAGCGCCCGCACCTCGTTGTGCACCAGCGATTCGATCCGGTCGCTCAAGGTCGACACCCGCATCAAGCCGACGCCGGAGGCGATCAGCAGAAGACACATCGTCAGGCTGAATCCAGCCAGCACCCGCGTGCCCAGATTGAGGCGTGATAGCGTCCACATAGTTTTTCTCCACATCAAGAAATTGGCCCCAAAGCAAAAACCGGCAGCTTGCTTGCGGCGACGCAAGAAAACTGCCGGTTCAGGCGGAAGACCGAGTTAGAACTTCATCGAGTTAGAACTTCAAACGGAATCCAACCGCCAATTCCAACTCGGACGCCACGCCGCCGGCGCCGCCCGTCAAGACCGTTCCGTTCGACGCTGCATCGGGGAATGCCACGCCGCCGTTGACCTTGACATAGTCACCCGCCAAATAGAAGTCAGTTTGCTTGTCCCACTGGTAGACCACCGAACCATACACCGTATTCTTGCTGCCGCTGGCCACATGGCTCGCGACGGCATTCAAGGGGCTCAGTGTCGGGATGGTGTCGATGAATGGCAAGATGTTGATGCCACCCGCTCCACCTGCGCCGATGAAGCCGGCGTGATCGACGTGGATGGACTGGTAGCCCAGCGAGTACTTCAGCTTGTCCTGCAGCAGGCTGGCCGAAATGGTGTAGGCGTTGTCGATGCGCGTGCCCGCCGAATTGCCCACGCCCTGGTCGGCGCTGTAATGGATGTAGCCCGCGTTGACGCGGATCAGCCGGTCGAAGGTGATATTGCCGCCGACCAGTTCGGCCGACTGCGGCAAGTCGTCGATATTGACTTCGTTGTAGGACAGGTTGAAGTTGCCGACCACGGAGGAGCCGAGCTGGAGGTCGTTGTAGGCCACGGACACCTCGTTGGTCGCGCCATTCTTGGCATCACCCGGCACCGGGCCGCCCTGTCCGTTGCCAGCGTAGCCCGGCGTGATCGAGCCGTAGCCTGCGCCCAGGCCGCCGCTGCCGCCGGCGCCCTGGAAGCCGAAGGAATGGGCCAGGCCAACCAACCAATGGTCGTCAAGCCGCTTCTTCCAGACGACCGCGCTGTCCATCCGGGTGCTGGCACCGCTGCCGGAGTAGAAGATCAGCTGCTTGAAGTTGTTGACGTTGGTATAGCCGCCCTCCTTGAGGGTGACTTCGGATGTGCCGTACGGATCCCCCCAGGTCTGGGTGAAATCGCGGGTCAGCGTATTTTGGCGGCCGAAGGTCAGCTTCCCGATCGTGTCGCTTTGCAAGCCCAGCCAGGCGTCGCGATTGAAAATCGTGTTGGACGTGTCGAAAGCGCCTGAAGGCAGCTCGAATTCGGATTCGAGCTTGGAAATGGCCTTGAGCCCGTTGCCCAGGTCATGGTCGATCTCGAAGCCCCAGCGATTGCCGCTGAACCATGCAGTCTGGAATCCGTTGGTGGAGGCATAGGTGCCAGGAATGGTCAGCTGGCTGGTTCCGCCCGAACCGGCGCCGCCGCCGCCATACGGGATGGGCGAGATGGCCTGGTTGTTGACGTGGCTGAGCGTCGCTTCCACCAGGCCGTAGATCTTGAGCTTGGTCTTCCCGTTGTCGAAAATGGTCAGCCCTTCGGGGTTCTGATCATTGATCGCATCGCCCTGCTGGTCCTTGGTCAGGGACTCCGGACGAGCCACCGCCACCGACTGCGCAACGGGCTGCGCTGCCGGCTGCGGTGCGGCCTGCTTCTGCTGCGCGGCCTTGGCCTCCATGTCGCTCAGGCGCTTGCTGAGCTGCTCCACCTGCGCCCGCAGGTCGCTCAATTCGTCGGCGTGCGCCACATTGGCCGCCCCCAACGAAAATGCGCCCGCGATGGCGGCGCAAATGGCCACCGTGCTGCGCTTGGGCACAGGTTGCGCTTGGATTGATTTGATATTCAAGGTCGTCTCCTTTGGGTCTAGGTCATTCGGCGGTACGCAGGCTCTGGGCGCCACTTGCCGAAGGCGGCGCCGGAAACATTCGATGGCGGCACGACGGCAGTCTCCGTCGGCGCTGCCCACACGCACGGCCGTCAGTGCTGGAGATAGGTCAGGAAGATCAGCACCAGCGTGACGGTGATGGCGCCACCGATCCGGGTGGCAATTTGAGCGAACGGCATCAAGCTCATTCGGTTCGCGGCGGTCAGGATCGCCACGTCGCCGGTGCCGCCCTGGCCGCTGTGGCAAGCGGTGACGATGGCCGCATCGATGGGATACATCTTCAGCCACTTTCCCACCAGGCCGCCGCAGGCCACCAGGGTGGACACGGTGGCCAGGATCGTCACCATGGTCGGCAGGTTGAAGGCGTTGACGAGCTTGTCCCAAGGCGTCATGGAGACGCCGATGGCGAACAGCAAGGGATAGGTCACGGCCACCGAGAAGAAACGGTAGACCACCGCCGATCCGGCTTCGATCTCAGGCGAAATGGCGCGGACCAGCTTCAGCATCACCGCCAGGAACAGCATGGAGATCGGCGCGGGCAGGCCGAACCACCGGTGGCAGGCGAGCCCCGCCATGTAGAGCGTCAGCGCGGTCACTCCAGCGGCGGCCATGTGCACGACATCGGCGACAGGCGCGGCGCCGTGCACGGGATCCAGCACGTCGTCCCCCTCCCCGGCTTGCAGACGCCCTTCGCCGGTCAGGTGCGGATATTTTTTACCCACGAAATTGAGCGCGCCAGAAATGAGGATGGCGCTCAGGCTGCCCAGCATCACCGACGGCAGGACCAGGGCAAACAACTCACCCTGCTCCTGGTGCAGGATTTCCGCATAGCCCATGGAAAGCGGAATGGCGCCCTCGCCCACGCCGCCGGCCATGATGGGAACGACAATGAAGAAAAACGTCTTGTAGGTCCCGATGCCCAGCGCCGTGCCCACCAGCGTTCCCACCACACCCGCGGCCACCGTGCCAACCGTCAGCGGAATGAAGATCTTCAGGAAGCCCTGGATCAGGACTTTCCGATCCATGCTGAGAATGCTGCCCACGATGATGGACGCAATGAAGAGATAAAGGAAATTGGACGACTTGGTGAAATCGGTCGTCATGCTGACCAGTGCAGGCGGCAGGACCTTGTAATAGACCAGGGCCGACGGCACGAAGGTGGCCAGAATCGCCGCGGCGCCCACGTGCTTCAACACCGGAATCCGCTTGCCGAGTTCACCGAGCGTGAACCCGAAGAACGAGAAGACGACGATGGCCACCGAAATCTCGTTGGGCACCTTGCCGCTCGCCACCATGGCCCAGATCAGGAAGCCGACCAGCACATAGACGGGCAAAGGGATGACGCCGACGCGGCTCTCCATCAATGCCCACCACCGTTCAAGCGCGCGCCTTTGCGCATGCGGGTGTGCCGCAGCGTTGTCCGTCTGCTGGGGGTTTTGCGTCGTCATGTTGTCTCCGAGGGCTCGCCGGCCTCAATGGCTTGAGCTAACTCCATTGCGGCCTCTTGTTTGGATTCGCAGCCTAGTGGGTCGATCCTTTCAATCCGCTTTCAGTCCCCAGCCATGAGGGTAAATACCGAATTCGCAAAACGGGCGTGCCAAGGCCTTCTTTGGCCTGACGGCACCGACGTATCATTCCGCACAGCACAGGAACAGCTCCCGAATGACAACACCTATGAATCGGAAGGTTCTCTTGAAAACATGCGCTTGCGTTCGAGCCATGCGGGCGAGCTTGCTGGGGCTGGCTGTCTTGACGTCGGCAGCCCAGGCGCAGCCGGCATCGAACACCGTCAAGATCATTGTTGCAGGTATTGAAAAGCAAATCTACTTGCCTGCCGCATTGGCAGACCGCCTGGGGTATTTCAAATCCGAAGGTCTCGACGTTGAATTGCTGAGCGACAGCTCGGGCGTTCATGCCGAAGACGAATTGCTGACCGGCGGCGTGCAAGGCGTCATTGGTTTTTATGACCACACCATCGACCTGCAGGCCAAGGGAAAGTTTGTCCAGACCGTGGTGCAATTCAGCAATGCGCCGGGCGAAGCGGAAGTGCTGTCAAGCCGTTTCAGGGGGCAGATTCACGATCCCGCCGATTTCAAAGGGCATATGCTGGGCATTACCGGACTGGGATCGTCAACACAATTGCTGACGCAATACCTGGCCCTGAGCAAGGGCTTGCGGCTGCGGGACCTGAGATTTACGTCGGTCGGCTCCGGCGCGGAATTCGTGCATGCCCTGGAAACCGGAAATGTGTCGGCCGGCATGACGTCGGAACCTGCCATCACTTATTTGCTGAAGCTCGGCCGGGCGCAAATGCTGGTGGACTTGCGCACGCCGGAGGCGGCGGCGGGCGCGCTGGGAGGCCCCTATCCCGGTGCCTCCCTGTACATGCCGGTCAAATGGATACACGCCCATCCCGATGAGGTGAAAAAGCTCGCCAGGGCCCTGGTACGGGCGCTGCAATTCATACACAACCATGACGCGGCGCAGATTGCCGACGTGGTGCCCGATGCCTACCAATGGAGCGGCAGGCAGAACTACATCGACGCGCTCAACATCACCAAGAGAATCTTCACGGCGGACGGCATGATGCCGGCCGAAGGCCCGGCCACCGTGCTGCGGGTCATGAGCACCGTGTCCCCCGCGCTGAAGGACAAGCCCATCGACCTGAACCGGACCTTCAGCAATGAGTTCGTGCGTTCGGCCGCGCAAACCGTTCCGACGGCAGCCGGGCATCCCAACTGACAGCGGGCTTTTGGCATGCGCATACTGCTGGTTGAAGACAACAAGACGCTTTCCGATTGGCTGGGCCGCACCCTGCGCCGCCAATACATTGTCGATTGCCTGGAAAACGGCGCAGACGCCGATTACGTCCTGAAACGCGAGCGCTATGACCTGGTGATCCTGGACCTGGCGCTGCCCCAGCTTGATGGGCACCAGGTATTGCAGCGAATCCGGCAGCGCCAGGACCCAACGCCCGTCATCATCCTGACCGCCAACACCAGCCTGGACAGCCGCGTCAGCGAATTGGACAACGGCGCGGACGATTACCTGGCCAAGCCCTTCGCGGTGGAGGAACTGGAAGCCCGGATCCGCGTCCTGCTGAGGCGCTCCTCGCAAGGACCCGCGCCGCGAATCCATTGCGGCGCGCTGGAATTCGATACCAACACCCGGGAATTCCATTTGCACGGGGAGGAGCTGGTGTTGACGCCGCGCGAGCGCATGGTGCTGGAGAACCTGATCATGAAAGTGGGGACGACGCTTTCCAAGGCGGCCCTGGCGCAAAGCCTGGTGACGCTCAATGAAGACGTGTCGACCGATTCCATTGAAATCTATGTGCATCGCCTGCGAAAGAAGCTGGAAGGCAGCGATGCCACCATCGTGACCCTGCGCGGGTTGGGCTATCTGCTGCGTCAAATCGCCCATGAACCGTAGCATCCGGACGCGTCTGCTGGGCTGGGTGCTGGGTCCGCTCATCGCGACCGTGGGCATCGACGGCTGGATCAGCTATCACAATGCCTTTGACACCGCCTCGGGGGTGCAAGACCGCCTGCTGACGGGCTCTGCGCATATCGTCGCCGAGCAGCTGCTGACCTCGGAAGGCACCTACCAGCAACACATTCCTCCCGCCGCGCTGGAGATCTTCGATTCGGAAATCGGCGACCGCGTGTACTACCGCGTCACCACCGACGGCGGCCTGATCGTTTCCGGCGACAGCAAGCTGGACTTGCCCGGCGAAACCCTGCAATCCGAAACGCCGACGTTCTACCTGCAAAAGATAGAGGGCGCCGACGTGCGGGTCGTCGCATACCTTCAACCGGTCGTATTGGAACGGGACGACCAGCATGTGCTGGTCGAAATAGGCCAATCCACGCATGGGCGCGACCGACTCATCCTGACCTTGTGGTTGCGCAACATCTCGCAGCAGATCCTGGTTTTGGCGCTGGTCGCGTCGCTGATCCTGCTCGGCTTGCGGCAAGGCCTGCGGCCGCTGATCGAATTGAAAAACAAGGTCCGCGCCCGGTCGTCGGATGATTTCAATCCGCTCGGGACCGAGCATCTGCCGACCGAATTGACGCCGCTGGTCCAGGCCATCAACGAATACACCGACCGCCTGAAACTCTATACCGAGGCGCAAAGCTCCTTCATCCAAAACGCGGCCCACCAACTGCGCACGCCGTTGGCCATCCTGATCACGCAGGTGAACTTCGCACGCCACACGGAGGATCCCGCCCTGGTGCAGGACTCCCTGTCGGCCATTCATCGAACCACCGTGCATGCGACCCGCCTGGCGAATCAGCTGCTGAGCCTGTCCCAGGCCGAAACGCCGGCGCAAAGTGTTGCCGACGCGCGGCCCACCGACTTGCGTGCATTGGCCACCCAGGTGCTGGAAGAACTCTCGGGCCTGGCCCATCACAAGCAGATCGACCTGGGCCTGGATTGCGATGACCAGCCCATGCCCGTCGTGCTGCCGACATTGGCGATCCGGGAAATACTGAGCAACTTGATTCACAACGCCATCACCTACACGCCTGCCGGCGGCGTCGTGACCTGCAAGCTGCACGAGAACGAAACGCACTATGTGCTGGCCGTCGAAGACAACGGGCCCGGCATCCCGCCAACTGAATATGAACACGTGTTCAAGCGCTTCTACCGGCTGCAGGACCATGACTCCAGCGGCTCGGGCCTGGGACTCAGCATCGTCAAGGAGTTCTGCACCCGGATCAACGCCGAGATTGCGCTGGGCACGTCCATGCCGGGTCCAGGGCTGACGGTGACCGTGAAAATTCCCAAGTAGCCTATCGTCCGGTCTCCACGCAGGCAGGCCTTCCCGCGCTCCCGTGCGCAGCAATCTGCCGCATTCCTGACAAATGCCACAGGCAATGCCGCATCTGGCGGGGATTTCCTAAAAACCTCCTGTATGGCAGGTGTATTCTTTTATCAAAGTCCTCTTGCATGCTTGCATGCCGGGGCGGCCTGTTGTGGCAAGGTGGGGTGGTCACAGCCTCCTGAAAGGTCTTGGGTGTTCAAGCAGCAGCGAGTCAGGCCGGCGGGGTAGTCAATTGCGAGGGGAACTGCAATGCGGGTCACTATTCTTCGTTTCTTGTGCTTGACCCTGCTCGCACTGGGCATGAACGGGGCCCGCGCCAAGGAACTCAAGATCATTTTTTCAAAGTACACGCCGCCCTATGTCTTCGAGGACGACCGCGGCGGCATCGTCGTCGATATCGTCAAGACGGCCTTGGAGTCCGCCGGGTACACGATCCAGCCAATCTATGTGCCCATCGGGCGCGGATTCAAGATGTTCGCCGACAAGCAGGTGGACGGCACCACCATCATTCAGGAAAGCTCGGGATTGAAGGCCTTCTATTCGAAGGACTTCATGCAGTATTACAACCGGGCCTTTGCCTTGAAGGCTCGCAATTTCAATATACGAAGCATTGCCGACCTCGGCGACAAGTCCATCATTGCATTCCAGAATGCGGACAAATACCTGGGCACCGATTTCGGCAAGATGGCGGCGGCCAATCACAAATACAAGGAAATGGCGCAGCAGGAAGCCCAGGTCCACATGCTTCTGCTGGGCCGCATGGATGTCGCCGTCATGGATGAAAGCATCTTCCGGTATTACCGGGAGAGGCTGATCTCGCAAGGCGCAGCCGACAAGTCCCAGGCATACATCGGCTTCGATATCTTCCCGCCGACCTCCTTCAAGGCCGCGTTCAACGACCCCGCGATTCGCGATGAATTCGACAAGGGCATTGCCGCGATGCGCAAGGATGGCCGCTACGACGCCATCTACAAGAAATACACATCTCAATACTTCAACATCAAAAAGTAGAAAGGCCTCAAGTCGCTGCTGGCGTAGAGCGATTCCGAAGCCGTCGACGTGGCCCTGGGCCTGGCGGAGGAAGTGAAAGGAAGCGCCTGGGAGAGTGAGCTGCGCAAGATCGCCAAGACCGTCAGCGACTTTGACCATGAAAGCGCGCTGAAGAGGATTGTCGGCCCGCCCGCCCGTATTGCCCGTATTGATTGACCGTGCTTTGAGCCCGCTCCGCCGCCCGGGCGCCAACAAAAAACCCCGCGGCGTGCGGGGTTCGGTGTGTGAGCCTGGAAACGCTTCAGGTCCGGCGACGCGCCAGCTTCGCGCCAAGCAGGCCCAATGCAATCAGAGCCAGGGTGGCCGGTTCCGGCGTGGCGTGACCGCCGCCGTTCCCGCCGCCGGGAACGCCGAAGAGATAGAAATTGGACAGTCCGGCGCCCTGCTGCACGGTTTCCCACCATTGGCCGCTGCTGTACTGCGGATCCAGTTGGACAATGAACGAGCCGTCGCCGAAATGGAAGCCCAGGAACAGGCTGGTGTAGGACTGCCACAGCGCCGGGCTGAACGACCAGGTGCCCGGATTATTGGACAGATAGGTGCCCCCTTTGCTGCCCGAGTTCGGCGTGATCAGGGCATTCGTATTGGCGCCGTCGGTGCCGTTTTCATCGATCAGCATCAGGCCCTGGAGGGCCGGGTACTCGGCGACCAATGCAGGGATGTCGCTGTTGCCGGTGGCGTTGAAATTGCCGTCGACGTAATAGCAGAATCCGCCTTGCAAGGCGTGGGTGACCTCCAGCGTGTCGCTGAACTTGGTGGAGAGCCCGACGCCGCAGTCAGCGGTGTAGGCGTGGGCAGCCACCGTGCCCGCCAAAGCCATCGCCCCAACGGCCAGCCACCTGAAAACCCTGTGCTGATTCATGTTCAGTCTCCTATACAACTGGATCTGCCAGCCGCCAAATCATGTTTCGATAATAAAGTGCTAGCAAGTTTTGGGCAAGAACAAAAAAAGAGTTTATATTCAACAGCTTAGCAGCATATGTCGGGCTCATCCGAAGGCAAGTGTAAAGAGATCCGACAAATAGTTTTTATGCAGGAAGGCAATGTCGTCCCATGAATGAAGTACTGAGCTTCGAGCGCCTGGCACGGCATGGAGCCGTCTGGGGTGCATGCATCCTGATCGCCGCATGCAGCGCCGCGAACCAGGATGAAGTGCTGGCGGCGGCCCGCACCCACCTCGATCAGGGACAGGCCGATACCGCCGTGATCGAGCTGAAGAACCTGCTCCAGGCGCATCCGCACGTCGGCGCCGCACGGGCCCTGCTGGCGCGGGCCCTGTTCGTCATGGGCCAGGTGCCGGGCGCGGAGCTCGAGTACGAGCACGCGCTGAGCGAAGGGCTGGCGCCCGTGCAGGTCCTGCCCGGACTGGCCGAAACCCTGGTGGTCCTCGGCAAGGACCGCGAACTGCTGAGCGCCTATGGCGACACCAAGCTCGATGTCCCGCTGGCCGAGGCGGCCCTGCAATTCCAGCTCGCCCGGGCTTCGTTGACGCTGGGCGACGGCAAGCAGGCACTGGCTCGCCTGGAGCGCTCGCTGGCAGCCGACCCCGGCTTCGCGCCCGCCCACGTGCTGCAGGTCAGGTTGCTCGCCGGCCAGGCCGGCGCGCTGGCCACGCGCGCGCGCATCGACGACCTGGTTCGCAAATTCCCGAACAGCGCCGATGTCTGGGTGCTGCAGGGAGACAGCCAGTCCGACGCGGCGCCCGACACGGCCCGGTCCGCCTACCAGAAGGCGCTGGCTCTGGACCCGGCCTTCGTCGGGGCGCATGCGGGCCTGGTGCTGCTGGACCTGCAGAAGCACGACTACGATCGCGCCAACGAGCAGGTCACGGCGCTCAGCCAGGCCTCGCCGCTGGAAGGCGCCCCCACCTACCTGGGCGCCCTGGTGGCCTACAGCGCCCGCAAGTACGCGCTCGCCCGCGAGCTGTGCCAGGCGCTGATGGCCTCGCCCAACCCCAGCCCCGACGTGCTGCTGCTGGCCGGCATGACCGAGCGGCAGCTCGGCGCCTTTGCGCAGGCCGAGACCTGGCTGGTGCAGGCGCGGGAGCGCCGCCCCGACGCCCTGGGCCCCAAGCGCGAGCTTGCCATCCTGTACCTCGCCAGCGACCAGCCGGCGCGCGCCATGGAGTCCTTGAACCGCCTGCTTTCGCCGAGCCAGAACGACGCGCTGACTTGGGAGGTCGCGGCGCGCGCCTACTCGATGCTGGGCGACTTCAAGTCGGCGGACCAGGCTTTCGAGCGGGCCGCGACCCTGCGGCCGCACGACACGCAGATCCGCCTGGACCAGGGCCGGACCCTGCTCGTGCGCGGGCAATACGACGCCGGGCTGCGCATCCTCGACCAGACCGCCAACGAGGTCAAGAACACCGACGCCGATACCGCGCTCGTGGCCGCGCTGATGCAGCGCGAGCAGTTCGACGCGGCCGAACGCGTGATCGACAAGATGGCGGCGCGCAACCCCAAGCAGCCTGGCATCGAACTGCTGCGCGGCCGGGTCATGGAAACGCGCCGGAACGAAGCCGCGGCGCGCAACGCCTACGAACGCGCGCTGCGGATCGACGCGGCCTACATGCCCGCCATCGAAGCGCTGGCCGTGCTCGACCTGCGCAGCGGCAAGGTGGACGCGGCCCGGGCGCGCTACCAAGGCATGGTGGACCGCGATCCCAAGCAGGTGACGGCGCTGCTGGCGCTGGCGCAGCTGACGCGCCAGTCGGCCGGGGGCCACGCCGCGGCGGAAGCGCTGCTCGACAAGGCCATCGCGGTCGATCGCGGCAACTCCGGCCCCTGGCTGGCGGCCTTGCGGCAGGAGCAGTCCAGCGGCGACGTGCAGGCCTTCCTGACGCGGGCCCAGCAGGCCGCGCTCGCGTTTCCGCAGGACAGCGAAGTGCTGTGCGCGCTGGGCGAGGCCCAGACCGCCACGGGCGACAACAACCAGGCTATAGGCACCTTCGGCAAGGCGGTCCGGGTACGGCCGAACTCCTTGTCCGCCCGGCTGCTGCTGGCGCAGTCCTACCTGACTGCGAACGACAGCGTCAGGGCCGGGGAAGAAGTGGCCGCTGCGGCGCGGATAGAGCCGGATTCCACGGCCGTCCTGCGCGCCCGCGTGCGCCTGGCCCTGGCCTTGAACAAGCCCGCCGAGGCCGAGAAACTGGCCGTGAGCTACCGCAACGCGCACCCGGAACTGGCGGTGGGCTGGCAGCTGGAATCGGAGGTCGAGGCCTCGCAGAAGAACTGGCCCGCGGCCGCGAACTCGGCGCACAAGGCGCTGGCGGTGGCGCCGTCCAGCGCCACCGCGATTGCCGTGCTCGGCTACCTGGAGTTGTCGGGCGCCTCGGCACAGCGCGAGAAGTTCGAGCACGAATGGCTGGGCGCCCATCCGCGCGACGCCGAGTTCATCGCCAACCTGGCGCGCGGCGCCCGCAATCGCGGCGACCTGCCCGGCGCCGCCGCGCTGTACCGGCGCGCCCTGGCGCTGAACGCCGACGCGCCGCTGCTGCACAACAACCTCGCAATGGTCCTGCTCGCGCAGAAAGACCCTGATGCCGTGGGCGAGGCCCAGCGCGCCGTGCAGCTCGCCCCCGAGGTCGCCCCCCTGCTCGACACCCTGGCGCGCGCGCAGGCGGCGGCCGGACAGATCGACCAGGCCATCGACAAGCAAGCCCGTGCGGTGGAGATGTCTCCCCACGACGGCGAGCTGCGCCTCGAACTGGCCCGCCTCTACATCCAGGCGGGCAAGACAGCGCAAGCCCGCGAGCAGCTCGAACGGCTGCTCGCGCACGGCGACGGCCTGCGTTCGCTGGACGAGGTCCAGCAGTTGCTGCGCGGCTTGGGCGGCGCCGTGAAAACCAACTAGGGCCGGTTCAGCTTGTCGGCGACAAACCGGGCCAGCTCGGGACTCAGGCTGCCGCCGTCGAACGCGCGCTGGTAGGCGGCATTGGCGTCGGCCATCTTTCCTTGCGCCTCCAGCGCAACGCCCACGCCCACCAGCCAGGTCGGCATGGCAGGGTCCGAACGCAGCGCCACCAGGTAGTGCTGGACCGCGGCGTCGTACTCCATCTTCTTCAGCAGCACGGCGGCCAGCAGCGCATGGTACTGGGGCTCGTCTCCCGCGCTGCCCAGGCCGCCCTGCAGCACTTGCAGGGCCGCGTCCGGGTTGCCAAGCTCCAGGTCGAGGCGCGCCAGCATCATGGCAAAGTCCGAACGCTGCGGATCGAGGTTCAGTCCATCGGCAAGCAAGACGCGGGCTTCGTCCAGCCTGCCGGCGTCGATCAACAGCCCGGCCAGCATCTGGCGCGCACGGAAGTCCATCGGGTCGGCTTCCAGGCTGCGCCGCAGCGTGGTCTGCGCTTCCACCGTCCGCCCCTGCTGGTTCAGCACCACGGCCTCCTTGTAGGCGTTGTCGGCCTTCTGGTGGGTCGAGTACTTCTTGCCCGAGGCCGGCCGCGACAGGTCCGCACCGGCGCGGGCCGAGGCCGTGGCCGCGCCTTCATCGTCCATCTGCAGCACCAGCTTGGGCGCCTTGGGCACGATGCGGGCAGAGGCGCTCGGGCTTGCCGCCGCATCAAAGGCATCCAGGCCGGTCGATTTCGCCAGCCGGACCGGCGGGGTCCGCTCGGGCTGCAGGGCGGCGGAGGCCGGCTTGTCGTTCGCGCCGGCGACTGCGGCTGGGGCGGCGGTCGCCGGCGCAGCCATTGCGGTGGCGGGCGCGGTGACCGGCGCGGCGAGGGAGGCCAGGATGGGCGGCACCGGCGGCGCGCTGGCGTGCCGCTGCGTGGACATGTAGAGGCCGACGCCCAGCATCAACAGGCCGCCCGCGGTGATCCAGGCAATGTTCCGCCAGGGGGGCTGGCCCGCCTTCGCGGCCCGCAGCGTCTGTATCTGGCCGGACATCGTGTCCAGGCGCGCCGTGCCCGCCGTCCGCTTGTCCAGGTCCTGCAGCATTTTGTTGATCACGCTCATAGGCTTCTCGCAATCGCATAGGCCATCAACCCGACGCCACCGGACAGGAGCAGGCCCCAGGCCAATCCGGTCTTCCACGGCAACCCGGCATTCAGGGACCGGGTATCGCCGACAGCGGCACGCACATCCCAATAGTCGACCGACGTGCGGCCGCGGCCGTAGGCGCACATCAGGGCCTTGTGGGCAACGATGTTGACCAGCCGTGGATAGCCGCGCGTGCGGCGCTTGAGCAGCCGCCGCGCCGCGCCGCTGAACAGCGCGCCGCCGCGGTGCCCGGCCGCCATCAGGCGGTGGTGCAGGTAGTAGTCCACCTCGCCGTCGCGCATCGGGCCGATACAGTAGTCGAAGGTGATGCGCTGGCGCAGCTGCCGGATCGACGGATGCGCCAGCTTCTCGTCCAGCTCCGGCTGGCCGAAGATCACCACCTGCACGAGCTTGCGCTTCTCGGTTTCCAGATTGGTCAGCAGGCGCAAGGCTTCCAGCGATTCGATCGGCATGGCCTGCGCCTCGTCCAGGCACACCAGCACGCGCTTGCCCTCGATGGACAGCTGCAGCAAGCGCTGCGTCAGCGCCTTGACCAGCCGGTGCTGCTGCAGGGTGTTGCCCTCGCTCAGCGGTTCGCTGGCGACGCCCAGTTCGGCGGCCAGCTCCAGCAGCAGGGCCATGGGCTGCAGATAGGGATTGGGCACGTAGGCGATCTGGTATTCGTCGCCCAGGCTGGTCATCAGCTTGCGGCACAGCATGGTCTTGCCGGTGCCGACCTCGCCGGTGATCTTGATGAACCCCTCGCCCGATTGAACCGCCACCAGCAGCGTGTTGAGCGCGGCCTGCGAATCATGCGCCGAGAAATAGAAGCCCGTGTCCGGCGTGATCCCGAACGGGAATTCAGTCAGACCGAAATGCTGCAGGTACATGGACGCTTGTCCCCAGGCTCAGTGCGGGTCCGCCGACCGGGGCGGCTGCCCCATCGATTCGACGCGCTGCTCGACGGCTGCGATGCCGTCGGCCCAGTCGGCATCGGACTTCACCACCGTGGGGCGGATCAGGATCACCAGCTCGCGCTTGTTCAAGGCCTGGTCGCCCTTGCGGAACAGCGCGCCCGCCAGCGGCACGGCACCCAGGCCGGGAACGGCGGCGCGGTTGTCGACGCTGCTCTCCGTCATCAGCCCGCCGATCACGATCATGGTGCCGTCGGAGGTCTTCACCACGCTGTCGGTCTCGCTGATGCTGTTGACGGCAAAGGGCACCGTGGTGGAGCCGACCTGCGGCGTCGCCAGCTTGTCCTTCTCGGTGATGGAGTTGACCATCGCGTGCACATGCAGCGTGACCCGGTCGTGCTCGTCGATCTGCGGCGTCACGTCGAGCGAAATGCCCGAAAAGAAAGGCTGGTAGTTCAAGGACGGCGCCACCGTCAGCGCGGCCCCGGTCGACAGCGTGCTGCTGCCGGCGGTGATGCTGGTCACGAAAGACTCTTCCGAGCCGACCTTGAGCACCGCCTTCTGGTTGTTGAGCGTGGCGATGCGCGGGCTCGACAGCACGTGCACGTCGCCCTGCGTTTGCAGGAAATTGATCAGCGCGGCGAAATTCGCGCCCTGCAGCGCCAGGCCCAGGCCGCTCGTCACGGCATTGGGCGTGGAAACGCCCAGCAACTGCGTGCCGAGCAGCTGCCCCAGCGAGGTGCCCGCCGTCACCGTGCCCGCGGTCGACGTGCCAGGCGACCCGACCAGGGTCGTGTCGGAACCCAGGGAGGCCCGCTGCAGGCCGTTGCTGAGGGCCGACCAGTTGATGCCCTGCTGCGAGTCCTTGTTCAGCTGCACGTCGATCACCTTGGCTTCGATGATCACCTGCCGCTCGATGTTGAGCTGCATGGCGTGCATCAGCTGCTCGACCATGCGCAGCTCCTTGGGCATGCCGCGCACCAGGATCGTGCCGCTGGTCTGGCTGACCGTCATGGCGCGCCCTTCCGTGCAGCCGTCGACGCCGCGCACGCGCTCGCCCATCTGCGCATCGCCGACGAAGGTCACGTCGGCCCGGCTGGAGTTCTGGCTCGACGAGCTGCTGCTCTGGCTGCTGCCGCCAAAGCCGCCCGCGGCGCCGCCCGCCTGCCCGCCGCCGGCACGGGCCGCCTGCAACTTGGGAATCTGGCAGCCCAGGATGGTGCGCAGCGAGTCTTCCAGCTCGCCCCAGACGTCTGACTTGGAAATGGTGCTCAGCGCGCTCGCCTGGATCGAGGCGTAGCTGCTGCCGTTGCTGCCGCTGCCCGTGGTCCCCGTCGATCCGGCGGTGTTGGAACTGCCGGCGTTGCTGCTGCTGCCGCCCGTCGACGCGCCGCCTATGACCTGCAAATCACTCACCCCGCGCCGCTGACCCAGGGTGTAATTGAGCTGGTAGAAGCGCGTCTGCAGCTCGGGCGGCCGCACGTAGATGCGCGAACCGTCCACGCTGTATTCGTAGCCGTAGGTGTCGCGCACGGCGTCCAGCGCCTCGAACACCGTCACGTCCTTCAAGTGCACAGTCAGCAGCTCCTGGCGCCCGTTGGCGGCGGCCGTGGCCGCGGCGTCAATGCCCGCGGCCCCCGGCAGGGTCCCGGCCGCCGGCGTCATGGCCTTGGGGCTGAGCAGCACGCTGTAGCGCGTGTCCGCCACGATGGCGTGCAGCACCTGCGAAATCGGCGCGTCGGTCACGACCAGGTCGAACCGGGGCTCCAACTGGCGCGACGAGGCCTTGGCCATGGGCATGCGAAGCGGCGGCAGCAGCGAGGCGCCCAGCGCCGGCTGCGCGGCACCCGATGCAGCGGCCTGCGCGGGCCTGGCCGCCGGATGGCCCTGCTTCAAGGTCTCGTCGATGCGCGCCTGCACGGACAGGTCCTTGGCGGGGTAGCTGGCGCTGCAGGCACCCAGCACCAGGCTGGCGACCGCGGCGAGCCCGGCCGCGCCCGCCCGGCGCCGCGTGAAACCTCGGGTCTCGGGTGTCTTCATGGTTGATTCTCCCCACGGGTCTGTTTCGTGACGGCAGGTGCCGCCGAAATCTTGACGGCCTGCGGATTCAGCGCCACGCGCTCGCGGGTACCGTCCTGGTGCACCAGCAGCACGCCCTGCGGCGACACGTTGACCACCTTCATGCCCTTGACGACGTCGCCCTCGCGAACAAAGCGCCCATCCAGGTAGGCCGCCGCCTTGTGGTCGCGCACCACCACCACACGCACGCCCGACTCGCCGGCCGGCACGCCGCCGGACTGCGCATCCGAGGGCAGGAAGGCGGCCTGCAGCGCCGACAGGCCCTGCCCAGGCGCCGCGCTGCCGGCCTGGCCCGCGTCGCTGTCCGCCAGGGCCGGGCCGAGCCAAACCGTCAGCCAAATCGCCAGCCAGGCCGCCAGCGCGGCGCCGAGCACGGCCCGCCAATGCGGCCCGGGTCGCAGGCAGCGCCGCGGCAGCAAGTCCTGCGCGGCGCGTGACGGTGCAAGGTGGTGGTTCATGGGCATCAATAAAACGGCGACTCGGCGCGCAAGCTCAGCACATGCAGCGTCAGCACCAGATTGGCATTGGGATAGGTGACGGTCGTGAGCTTCACGGTGTCCCAGCGCAGTTGGGGATCGCGCCGCTGCACTTGCAGCATGAAGGCCGACAGCTCGCTCAAGGGACCGTACAGCTGCATTTCGACCGGATGGCGGAACAGCGCCGCGCCGATCCAGCGGTGCGACTCCGAGGCGCCCTGCGTCGCGCCGCTGGCCGGCGCCTTGGGCAGGCTGGCGACGCCCAAAGGCTCGACGGGCCGCGTTCTCAAGCTCATCAGCGTCAGCCCGGGCGTGGAGGCCAGGACGGCGCGCAGGGCGCGGCCATGGGCCGGCTCCATGGCCGCTTCGTCGTAGATGCGCTGCGCCAGGTCGACGTCGGCCTGCAGGCTTTCGCGCTCCTGCGACAGCGACTGCAGGCTGCTCATGTCGACCGGATACACCTTCCTGCCTGCCAGCAGCGGCGCCAGCGCGGTCATCTGCTCGCCCTGCTGGGCCATCTGCTTTTGCAGCCGCGAGGACTCATTGCGCAAGGGGTCCAGCCACAGCAATTCGGCCAGGGCCACCAGCACCACGGGCACGGCCGCCAGCAGCAGGTAGCGCTCGCGGGGAAGCAGGCTCTCCAGTTTGGCGGCCAGCTTCTCGACATTGCCGTTCATGCTGCAGCCTCCTTGCCGTCAATTGAGAACGAACGAGACCTTGGACGACGACGGGGCCTTCTGCGGCGCTTCGGAGCCGGGCTGGGCCGGCTTCATCTCCAGCACATCCAGGTGCAGGGAATACGGCTCCAGCACGCTGTTCACCCGCTGGGCGTAGTGCAGCACCACGTCGGCCTGCAGCGATTGCCCCTTCAGCATCAGGCGCCGGCCGCCATCGCCGACGTCGAGTTCGGTCAGCCACAAGCCCGATTCGCCGACGCGGCTCAGCGTTTCGACAAACTGCAGCATGTCGCCGTCCGCGCGGCCGCCCAGGGGCATGCGCGCGCTGCCGATGAGCTGCCGGGCGGCTTCGGCCTGCGGCCGCAGCGCCCCCAACGTGCTCTCCAGCGACTCGACCTGGGTGGCCACCGCCTCCTGCCGCTTGACCTGCACCAGGGTGTCGCGCAGCTGCGCCAGTTGCCGGGTCATCTGGTCCGACTGGGTGCGCAGGCGCTTCAAGTCGCCTTGCAAACCGACGCCATAACTGACCAGTCCGGCCACCGTCAACGCGGCCAGGGCCAGCACGCTCATCAGCACGCCACGCGGCGGCTTGGGCCGCTGCAGCAGATTGATGTGCTGGACCGGAAAAGCGCTCATGCGGCCACCCTGCCCCAGGAGCTTCGCAAGGCGGCGCCCAGCGCCACCAGGCAGCGGGCCTGGTTGGCCGCGCTGTCCCGCAAGCCGGGCACGCGCGACAAGTCGAACAAGGCCCCCAGGTCAAGCACTGAAACCGGCAGGGGCAGCTGCTCGGCCAAGTAGTCGCCCAAGCCCATGGGCTCCGGCGTGGGCCCCACCACCACGCGCATCTTGGCCGTGAAGGCGAAATTGCGGCTCAGGTAGTCCACCGAGCGCATCACCTGCACAGCAATGCGCTCCAGCATGCGACGGCGCGCCGTCTCGTCGGCCATGTGCCACTCCGACAAGGGCTGCTCGATGTAGCGGTCCAGAAAAATCGCGCCCTGATCGGTGAACACCATGCTGACGCCGCTGTCGTCCACGCTGATCAGGGCAATGCCCTCGTCGCCCTGGGCCAGCTTGAGCGCCAGGTTGCGCAATCCGGTTTCCCGGATGTCTACCACTTTAGGCGTTATCCCCGCCTTGCTGACCGCGGCCACGCGGGCGTCCACCAGCGAGCGCTGCGCCATCACCACGTACAGCAGGCGCGGCCGCTCGCTGAGCAAGTCCTGCCCGGGAATTTCAAGCCAGGCCAGATCGGCATCATCCATCGGAATGTCGCTGCCGGTCAGCGCCGACCAGCGCAGGGCCTCTTCCATTTCCTTGTCGGGCATGGGCGGCGCGGGCATCACCCGCAGCCGATAGTCGGCGCGGGCCAGCGTCAGCGCGGCGGGCAGGCTGGAATCCAATTCCGCGTGGTAATTGGCGGACGTCCCGACATTTTCAGCGACCTGTTTGCACAGGTATCTCGAAACCAGCGGCAAGCCCCGCGACCGATTACCAGGACGAACGCTGACAGCCGCCACCGAATGGTTTTGCGCTGCATCAATCACAGTCCATCCGCTTGAACCCAACGAAGGCATGAATGATTTCATGCGCCTATTCTGTGGGGCAAAACAAGGGCCTGAATGCCGATGTCGTGCACGCATCATCAATGGAGATGAAAGACTCTTGCGACCCCTCAAATTGGGAGGTTCGCGGATACCGGATTGCGTTAATACTCGGAACAGCCGAGCCGTGGCATGTTGCCCGCTTCGGTGTTTGGCGGCTCATTGGGGCGCTGTTGGAAAACGGCGGGGATTGTATTTTTCAGGAGTTTTCGCATGAAGAATTACAGGATTGCCAAACGGGTTCAAGAAGGTTTCACCCTGATTGAACTGATCATCACGATCGTGATCATTGGTATTTTGGCGGCCGTGGCGATTCCGAAATACCAATCGCTCGCCAATGACGCCAACATCGGCGTGGCGGCCGGCATAGGCGCGGCGGCGGCATCCGCGTCGGCGGTCTTGTACGCCAAGTCGCTGGCGCCCGGCGGCACGGCCGGCTCGGTGCCGGCCTGCGAGGCATTCAACACGTCCGGCACCGGCTCAAACCCAGCAACCGCCGCGCAAATTCAAACCAGCACGACTTATACATTCGCGACAACCACGGCCGGCACTGGCGCGGGTTCGAGTATCACCTGCTCGGTCACCGTGGGCGGTGGAACCGCGACCGGCATTATCATCATTCAGAGTTGATCCATTATCGATTCTGAAAGCCATGCAATTCGATCGCCGGCAAGGAATTTTGTCGGCGATTATCTGCAAGGAAAATCAGCGCGGCCTTCATCTGGTCGAGCTGATGATGATTGCGACGCTGCTGGCAATTCTGGCGGCATATGCCCTGCCTAAATTCGGCGCGCCCGCGTCGATGACCTTGCGATCGCAAGCGCAGCAACTGGCCTATGAAATTCGCCACGCGCAACAATTGGCCATGAGCACGGGCCGGCGCATGCAGGTCACGGTGCAGGCCACGGGCGCCAACGGGTCGTATCAAATTGCCTGCGTGGGTTCGAGTTGCGCGTCCATTCCGACGGTGACTGTCACGGTGGGCGGGAACGTGGTCGTGGGCACCGGGCCTTCCGGGGGCTTGACCTTCAATACCCTGGGCGAGCCCGTCAATGGCACCTCAGGCACCGCGCCCCTCTCGTTCACCTCCAATTTCACGCTCACATTCAATGGGAGCACCGAAACAGTGAGCGTGCTGCCTTTGACGGGACAGGTGAAGTTGTCGCCCTGAAGGGATGTGATATTGTCGATTCAACGAGAAACGAATCATGCATGCCGTTGCTTCTCGCCGCCGCCGACAGGGCTTCACGCTGATTGAATCGATTGGCGCGATCATCCTGCTGGGCATTGCTGCGGCGGGCATCGTGACGGTGCAGAGCGGCGTATTCAACAGCCAGAACCGGGCGCGCTACCTGGCGGCGGGGGTGGAACTCCAGCAGGCTTGCGCCGAACGCTTGGTCGGCGTCAGGAACCAGCAGGGCTACAGCGCCGTCGCAACGGGCCTGTGCAGCGGCGTGGGCAGCGGCGGCGGTTTTTCCGCTCCCACCTACACGCTCACGGTCGGCGGCACCTCGACCAGCCCTTGCTCGGGGTCCACCTGCACCGCGGTCATCAGCGTGAGCCCGGCGGCGAGCGCTGCGGCGGCGCCGCCCAATCTCACGCTGCAGTTTTCCTCGTACTGATGCGCAAGGGACCCTGCATGCCACGCTCCCGCATCAAGCCCAGCCCTGTCCACGCCAGGAACCCGCATCGCGCCGTGGGGGGCTTCACGCTGGTGGAGCTGATTGTCTCCATGGTGCTGATCGGCTTGCTGGCCACCACGGCCTCGCTGATCTGGGTCAACGGATTCTCCCTGGCCAGCGACGTGGACGCCGACAGCACCAATATTTCGGAAACGCGCGCGGTGCTGGAGCGCGTGTCGCGCGAGATCCGCGAGGTCAAGTACGACAGCACCAATGCGGTCTACTGCATCACGACGGCCACCGCATCGACGCTGACCTTCCGGAAAAGCAACGCGGGCGCGGCGGCCGGCGCCGTTTGCGGCACCACCGACTTCACGGTGACGATCACCAACAGCGGCAGCAACCTGAACCTGACCTACAGCAACGTGCAGACCTCGACCACGCCGGTGCTGACCAGCGCCGTCTACAGCTTCGCGTTCAGCTATTACGACCAGGGCTTCAACCTGCTGTCGAGCCCCGTCACGATCGCCTCCATCCATCACGTCAAGGCCGCCCTGACCCTCAGCTCGGCGGGCGGGCAGACCGTGTCCAGCACGGTGGTCTACCTGCGCAATGACTGACCCGATTCAACCTTGAACACCATGACGCCGCACCCTCGCAACCCCAAGCTCAGCCAGTCCGGCATGGTGACGGTGCTGGCCGTGCTGTTCCTGATTGCCACCGTGCTGTTCGTGCTGACGCAGATGCAGAACATCAGCGCCGGCAACACCGTGGACACGCAACGGCAGGACGACGGCGTGGCCGCGTTCTACCTGGCCGAGAGCGGCCTGGAAATGGGGCGGGCCGCATTGCAGAACAGTTTTACAGGCACGGGCGTCAGCAATCTCAATTGCACGGGCATAGGCCCCACCACCGTCAGCCCACTGGGACGCGGCGCGGTGTCCTACAGCGGCGTGTCGACACCTGCGACCTGTAGCAGTACAGGCGTCAATTGCACCAGTTGCGCCATCACGGCGACCGGCACAGTGGGCTTGGCGAACCGCACACTGACACGCAATGCGAGTTTGACAACGGTCGATGGCACGACCTGCAACAGTGCCACCACCGACTGCACCAATTCTGGAGCCTCGCCGACCTGGAGCCTGCCTCTTAAGAACACGACGAGCTACAACGCCATTGCTTTTTTTGTGCTGACCTATATACAACAAGGCAATACGACGGCCACCTGTTCTGCCGGGTCAAACTGCGTCCTGCAATTGGCGTTGGGGTCGCCCAGCAATGGGTCCAAATCTGTCGGCATGCAGGGGAATGCGGTCACGATTCCGAATGGCAGCACTTACAAGATTTATCAGACCCTCAGCAAGAACCGCGACGTGGCCGAAGTTGGCGTGTTTTTCGGTGGCAATACGGCTGCCCCCACATTGACAGGTTCGAACTGGGCGGGGGGGGCGTCGTATTGGGACACGAGCAATACGGTCGGTAAGCAGGGCGCGCAAGTCCAGGGTACGACCAACGATGGCACGGCCTCCAGCACCTGCGCATCGCAGAGCGTGCCAGGGTCCGCCAGCACCCAGGCCTGTACCAACTGGTGCTACGGCGGCGACACCTTGGTGTTTGGTTACACGGTCAATGTGGCGTCTTTGAGCGACCAGATCAATCAGCCCCCGCCGGGGTCTCCTGGGGTGATCTTCAACACACTCAACCAGGCCATGAACATGAGCTTCGTCACACGGTACCCGACGTCGAACATTACCAACGCGCCGACGGACGTCGAAGCCGAGATCTGGTATGCGAGCAACGGCAACTTCCAGTACAACGGCGCTGTGGTGCCGCTGACCGCTGGGGCGTACTCATACAACGGGGCGGGGACGGGGGTGATCGGATCGACCTGGAAGAGCCTGAACAGTGCAAGCGACAACACGGCAATCAGCTCAAGCGGAACCGTGCTGACGGTGGGCAACAGCTTCGACAGCACCGGCACCACCTATCCAACAAGCCAAATCATTTCCGTAGGTGACGTGCTGACGGCGCCAGCAGCTGCGGCAGGCGCCAAGATCGGCAGTCAGCTGACGAGCACCGAAGCCGGTGGAAAGCTTGGCGGTCGGGGGACGTATTCGCTGACGAACAATACCCACAACGTTGCGTATGCGAATAACCAGGTCTGGACCTTCGCCTCCAATGTGCTTTGGGTCACGGCATGCACAGCTTGCGACTTCAACGACAGCAGCTTCAGCACGCAAACGGTCAGCATGACAGGACTGAGCACCTCGCCCACGACGAATGCCCAAGCCACGCCTGGCACCAACTACAAACTGACCGAAGCACTCGGTGGAATCGGCCGCTACACGCTGACCGGGACCGCAGTGCAGGTTGCTTCGACCGCGACGCTATTGCAGGGCACGCCGGGCACCAACATCTTTTTGCCCGTCACGTCGGGCGTGCCGGCTGCATTGTTTGGCAACGCCGCAAGAATCGCCATCAAGTCGGGTACCGGTGCATTGAACGCCAGTGCGCCGACCACGGCCGCGTCGTCCGCCACCGCAACCGTCCACGGTGCATTGAATGCGCTGACCCTGTCCAGTGCTCCAGCCACGCCGCTTCAAAACGCGCAACTCTGCGCCGGCACTTGCGCCTTCTTCACGCCGGGCGGCACGACGACTTACACCCTCAACCGCACCGGCTCCGGCACGGGCAACGGCGACTACTGGGCTTCGGGCTTCATGTGCCTGCAAGGTGTGAACAGAACGATTGAGCCCGTGACCAGCTCGACCACCTCGACCAGCACCTGGTCGGAAACCGTCTACTGATTGATCAACACGAGGACACAGCCATGCTCACGGTCCAGAAGCCCATCAATCTCGGCACCACCCTGATCGAGCAGGGCCTGCTGCGCAACGACCAGCTGAACACGGCCCTGAGCCTGCAGAGGCAGTCGGGCCTGCTGCTGGGCCGCGTGCTGGTCGACGCCGGTTACGTGAGCGAAGAACAAATCGCGCAGGCGATTGCCAAGCAGCTGGAAATCCCGTTCGTCGACCTGCGCCGCTTCGACGTGCAGCCCGACACGGTCAAGCACCTGAACGAATTGCAGGCGCGGCGCTTCCACGCGGTGATCCTGGAGGAGCGTGTCGACAGCTATTTCGTCGGCCTGGTGGACCCCACGGACTTGCGCTCCCAGGACGAGCTGGCCGTGGTGCTGAAGCGGCCGCTCGACCTGGCCGTCATCACCAACGAGCAGCTGATCGCAACCATAGACCGGATCTACCGCAAGACCGAGCAGATCGGCGCCTTCGCCCGCGAGGTGGAGCGCGAGATCGGCGAGTACGACAACGTGGTGGATCTAGGCACCATGGGCCGCGCCATCAACGACGCGGACGCGCCCATCGTCAAGCTGCTGCAGACCATCTTCGACGACGCGGCCCGCGTCAACGCCTCCGACATCCACTTCGAACCGCAGGAGCACGCCCTGGTCGTGCGCTTCCGCATCGACGGCGTGCTGCACGTGCAGGTGGAGGCCGACCCGCGCATCACCTCGGCGCTGATCGTGCGCCTGAAATTGATGGCGCACCTCGACATCGCCGAGCGCCGCCTGCCGCAGGACGGGCGCATCACCGTCAAGTCGGGGGACTCGCGCTTCGACATCCGCATGTCATCCATGCCCACGCAGTTCGGCGAGTCCATCGTGCTTCGGCTGCTGCGCCAGGACGCGGTTCGGCAGACCCTGGAGGAGATCCTGCCCCCGCAGGTGTACATGGGCTTCGAGCGCGCCATCCGGGCGCCGCACGGCATCGTACTGGTGACGGGTCCGACCGGCAGCGGCAAGACCACGACGCTGTATGCCGCGCTGGAGATCCTGAACCAGCCCAGCGTGAAGATCCTCACCTGCGAGGACCCGGTGGAGTACCGCATCACGGGCGTCAACCAGGTGCAGATCAATGAAAAGATCGACCTGAGTTTCTCTCGCGTGCTGCGCTCGCTGCTGCGGCAAGACCCGGACATCATGCTGGTGGGGGAAATCCGCGACGACGAGACGGCCGACATCGCCGTGCGCGCCGCCATGACCGGCCACATGGTGCTGTCGACGCTGCACACCAACGACGCGCTCAGCACGCCGCTGCGCCTGATCGACATGCACGTGCCCGGCTACATGATCGCGGCCACGGTGCGGGCGGTGATGTCGCAGCGGCTGCTGCGCCTGAACTGCAGCTATTGCGCGCAGGACCATGTGCTGCCCGCCAACGAGCGGGCCTGGCTCAGCCACTACGCCAGCGAGTCGGAAATCAGCCTGGGGCGGTTCCGCAAGTGCCGGGGCTGCTCGCGCTGCAACGGCGTGGGTTACAGCGGGCGGCGCGGCGTCTTCGAGCTGCTGGAGATCACGCCGCCGCTGTCCGAGGCGCTGCAGAACAGCGATGCGGTGACCTTCAATCGGCTGGGCCGCGAGCAGTTGGGCGGCCGAACGGTGGCCCGGCACGCGGCGGAGATGGTGCTGGCGGGCCTGACCACGGTGACCGAAGCCATGGCGATCGCGGAGTGACAGCATGGAAACCTATTTGTACCGGGGCCGCAATCGCAGCGGCGAGCTGATGCAGGGACACATCCAATCGGCCAATGCGCAGGCGGTGGCGCAATGGCTGATGGACAGCGACATCCATCCCATCAAGATCACCACGGCGCCCAAGGGCACGCCGCAGCCCGAATGGCTGCTCAACCTGACCGGCGAGAATCGCGTGCCCCTGCTGGAGCTGCAGCTGTTCACGCGGCAGATGGGCAATATGGTGCGCGCCGGCATGCCCATGCTCAGCGCCGTGGAGGGCATACAGCGCTCCAGCAGCAACAAGGCCATGGCCAGGGCCCTGGCGGCCGTGCGCGACGACCTCGACCGGGGCTCGGAACTGAGCACAGCGCTGTCCCGCCACCCGAAAATCTTCGACGAGTTCTACGTCAACATGGTGCGGGTGGGCGAAGGCTCAGGCCGCCTGGACGAATCGTTCAGGGCCCTGTTCCGGCAGATCGAATTCGAACGCGACATGGCGAAGAAGGTAAAGTCGGCCATCCGGTATCCGACCTTCGTGCTGACGGCCTTGTCGATCGGCCTGACGATTCTGATGCTGTTCGTGATTCCGGTCTTTGCCAAGACCTACGCAAACCTGCATGCCGAGCTGCCCGCGGTCACGCAGGTGCTGATCGCAATTTCGCATTTCATGGTCCATGACTGGTGGCTGGTCGGGGCCGGATTCGCCTTGGCGTTCTATCTGTTCAGGCAATGGGCGGCCACCGTGGACGGACGCTACCGGTGGGACCGCTACCGGATCCGGCTGCCCATCGTCGGGTCCATCCTGATCAAGGCCAGCGTGGCCCGGTTCTGCCGCAACTTCGCCATGGCCAGCCGCAGCGGCGTGCCCATCGTGCAGGCCTTCCAGCTGTCGGCCCGCGTGTGCGGCAACGCCTATTACGAGCAGCGCATCCTGCAGATGCGCAATGGCGTGGAGCGCGGCGAAAGCATGCTGCGCGTGGCCACCACGGCCGGCATTTTTTCGCCGATGGAATTGCAGATGATCGGCGTCGGCGAAAGCACCGGCGCCGTGGACGAGATGCTGGAGCAGATCGCGCAGATCCACGAAGAGGACGTGGCTTACGAGGTCAGCAAGCTGGCCGAGACCGTGGAGCCCTTGCTGCTGGCAGTGATGGGCGTTCTGGTGGGCACGCTGCTGCTGGGCGTGTTCCTGCCCCTGTGGAACCTGGGACAGGCCAGCCTGCACCCAGGCGTGCATTGAGCGCGGGCGCCGGCCGCTTGGGTACGACAGGGCGCACTGCGCGGCCACGGGCTTCGTGGATTTCCTGCTGAAACGATCGGACTGCGCTGCAGAATCGCGCTTTCCGTCGATGAGACATGAAATGCTCGAACTTCGACCAAGCTGTGAGAATTGCGCCTCTTCCCCGTTGGTCGCCTCAACGTTTGGCTTGTAACTGTGCCAGGTATTTGTCGAGTGCGTCCATGCTTCCGCCCCAGCCTTGGGCCATGCTGGCGTGCGACGCGTCGAAGATGGCCTCTTCGGCTTCGCTGGCATCCAGCGCACGCCATTCCAGGCGCAACAAGGTGCCTCCGTCGATTTCGCTGAGCGTGGTGGTCGAGAGCGTGAAGAGTGGCCATTGTTCAGCCATCGGGTGTCGCGTCACGCCGCCTTCGGCATTGCTGAACTGCACGACGACAACGATGCGCTCAGGGGGCGTCAGCTCGCGGAATGTCCATTTGCCCCACATTGCCGGAGCATCAGGCACGTTGACGGGCTTCATCGCATAGTGAAAGGCGCCGCCCACGCGGGCATCCACCGAGCAGTGGGAAAGTTCCATCCCAGGCGGGCTCATCCAGGTCCTCAGATGGTCGGCTTCAGTCATTGCTGCGTATACGAGTTCACGCGGCGCAGAGAAACGGCGCTCGATGACGAAGGGTGCGGAAAGTCTGTCAGTCATGGTGGCGGTTCTTCCAGGTAGGGGTTGATGAAACTTTGGATGCAGTCTTCGGTGCTGTTTGCTTTGGAGCGTGTTCTGGAGCGCCCTTGGCCGGAGTCTGTTGCACCTGCTGCAATTGCTGCAGGTAGCTGTCGAGTTGATCGAGCCGCTGCTCCCACAAGGCGCGGTATTGCAGCGCCCAGTCGGCGGCCTGCTTGAGCGGCGCAGGCACGATGCGGCAAGGACGAAACTGCCGGTCACGCCCCTGAGTGATGAGACCGGCCCGTGTGAGAACACGTATGTGTTTGCTGATGGCCGGAGCGCTCATGTCGAAAGGCCCGGCCAAATCCGCGACCGTCGCTTCGCCTTGTGCAAGCCTGGCCAGGATGGCGCGCCGCGTTGGGTCGGCCAGTGCAGCGAATGTGGCGCTTAGGTGGTCCGCTCTCAATTAATTCCCCACACAGTTAATTAACCATTTGGTTAATTTTTATCCACGCTGCATCGATTTGTCAAGCCTGCGACGCGGAGTCCCGATAGCCGCCTTGCAGCTCAGCGCGGCCGGACTGAATCGCTCAGCTTGGCAGAGCGGCAGGGTCATCCATTTTTGTGACTATGCGTCGCGCACCCTGTGTCTCGCCCTGCCCGATGCCGTTGGCAAAGGTTCGCCGAGCGCGACGACGGTCACCCGGACCTGGGTCGCGATCAGGTGGCGCAGATGCTGTCCATCCCGGGCCACGGCCTTGAACCCTTTCATGGCCGCCATCAGCATGGATGCGAGATCCTCCGCCGTCACGCCCAGCGGCACGCGCGACACCGCTTCGCGCAGCACGTCGGCCAGAAGTTGCTGGACACGGTCGAAGCTCGTCTGCAGGGCGGGTCCATGCCGCTCGGGCGACATCAGGTCTGCTGCATCCGGATTGGACTTGAGCATGTCAAATCCTCGCGCGATCGCCAGTTCGGCAATGTGCAGCAGCTGGCGCTCCAGGGGCCAATGGGCGTCAAGGGTGTCGTGGATCTCCGCCAAGGTCTGCTCGATGAACCAGTCGACGACCGCCTCGAACACCTCGACCTTCCCGCAATAGACCAGGTACAGCGCCGGTCGTGACATGCCGGCGGCCTGGGCCAGGTCCGCCATCGTCGTGCGCGCGAACCCATAGCGCGAGAAGACGCCAAAAGCGGCCTCGACAATCTGCTGTTCCTTTTCGCTTCTGCTCAACGCTTGCTCCTTCGCGTTCATTTTGACATTTTCCGTTGAGATGTCATGGTCTTGATGCCTGATCAATTGACAAAAAGTCGAAAAACGTCAGAATGACAAACATCATCACGAGCCATAAAGCCATGACATCCCCGAATCGTCACGCCCATGCGCTGCGCCTGGAGCGCATGCGGGCCTCGCCGCAGTTCGCAGACGGCCGCTTCGTCAACACCTACGCCTCCACCGCACCCGATGCGCAGCGCCAGGGCATGCGCCTGGCCACGCTCGGTGAATTTGCGTTCGGAGGCGCGAAGCGCCGGCCGGTGCAGGCGCTACCCTCCTTCAATCCCCTGGCGGATTGGCTGCGGCCCGCGCAGTCGGGACTGCGCGTCACCTGGCTGGGGCACTCGACTTTGCTGCTGGAGATCGACGGCGTCCGCGTCCTGACCGATCCCGTCTGGGGTCAGCGCGCTTCGCCGTTCTCGTTTGCCGGCCCCAAGCGCTTCCAGCCGGTGCCGGTGAGCATCGAATCGCTGCCGCCGCTTGACGCCGTGCTGATTTCACACGACCACTACGACCATCTGGACCATCCGAGCGTGCGCGCCCTGGCGGCACGGAGCGTGCCTTTCGTGACCTCCCTGGGCGTCGGCAAGCACCTGCAGGCCTGGGGCGTGCCGGTCGAGCGCATCGTGGAGCTCGATTGGTGGGAAGAGACCCGCCTGGCCGGCGGGCTCACCATCACCGCGGCGCCCTCGCATCATTTCTCCGGGCGCGGCCTGACCGATCGCAACACGACGCTCTGGTCCGCGTTTGCGCTGCGCGGCGAGCGCCATGCCGTGTTCTTCAGCGGCGACACGGGCCTGTCCGACGCCTTCGGCGACATCGGCCGGCGCCTCGGGCCCTTCGACCTCGCGGCCATCGAGGTGGGCGCCTTCCATCCCAGCTGGGGCGACATTCATCTCGGCCCGGACAACGCGCTGCAGGCCTGGCGCGAACTGGGCAGCGGCCGCCTGCTGCCGGTGCACTGGGGCACCTTCGACCTGGCCATGCACGACTGGCATCAACCGGCCGAGGTCCTGGTCGCAAAGGCGCCTGAAGGTCTCGTGATGCCGCGGCTGGGCGAGGCGGTCGAGCCTGCCCACGTTGACGGCGTCACCCCCTGGTGGCGAGCCATCGCGCGGGCCCGCCATGCCGTGCAAGGTGCGGCCTTGCGCAATGCGGCTGAATCAACGCCGGTCTGAATCAGGGAGCTGCCGCAACTCGATGCGATCGATCAGCCCGTCGAGCGGGTCCGCGTGGCCGAATCGAGGACCAGGACGATGCGGCGCCAAAGGCGTACAGCGCTGCCGTGTCGAACAAGGTGATGCCGGCATCCAGCGCGCCGCGCAGCAACGCCGCAGCCACCTCGCGCGGCGGCGGCGTGCCATAGGCGTGGCTGAGGTTCATGCAACCCAGGCCCAGGGCCGAGACGCTGAAGGGTCCGATGCGGCGCGTCTTCATGGCCCGACTTCAGTCCGAGTTCAGCTGCTGCTCCAGCTGATACAGGACCTGGTAGCAAGGCAGGACCTTCGCCACACTGGCATTGGGCTCGCGGCCCTCGCGGATGGCGGCGAAGAATTCACGGTCCTGCAGTTCAATACCGTTCATCGACACATCCACCTGGGACACATCGATCTTTTCCTCCTTGCCGTTGACGAGATCGTCGTAGCGCGCGATGTAGGTGCCGGTATCGCCGATGTAGCGGAAGAAAGTGCCCAGCGGGCCGTCGTTGTTGAACGATAGCGAGAGCGTGCAGATGGCGCCGTTGGCCGCCTTGAGCTGGATGCTCATGTCCATGGCAATGCCCAGGCCCGGATGGATGGGGCCCTGGACGGCATGGGCCTTCACGACGGGGCTGCCGGCCTGGTAGGCGAACAGGTCGACCGTGTGCGCGGCATGATGCCAGAGCAGGTGGTCGGTCCAGCTGCGCGGCTGGCCCAAGGCGTTCATGTTGCTGCGGCGGAAGAAGTAGGTCTGCACGTCCATCTGCTGGATCTTGAAGTCCCCCGCCTCAATGCGTCGATGCAACCACTGGTGGCTGGGGTTGAAGCGCCGGGTGTGGCCGCACATGGCGACCTTGCCGCCGCGTTCGGCCGCCTCGACCACCGCCTCGCCGTCACGCAGCACGTCGCACAAGGGGATCTCCACCTGCACATGCTTGCCCGCCTTGAGACAAGCCAGCGCCTGGCTGGCGTGCATCTGCGTGGGCGTGCACAGGATGACGGCGTCGACATCCGGCAAGGCGAGGCTGTCGGCGAGGTCCGTGGTGACATGGGCGATGCCGTAGGGGTCGGCCACCTCGCGGGTCTTGGCCAGGTCGCGGCCCACCAATGACACGACCTCGACGTCGGCGATGTTCTTGATGCCGTCCAGGTGCTTGATGCCGAAGGCACCGGCGCCGGCCAGCGCCACTTTGATCTTGCTGGTCATTTATGCGTTTTCCAAAATGAGGTGGCCCACGGCCGTGTTGGAAGCGGGTACATGGTAGAAGCGGTGCTTGACTTGCGGCTTGGCGCCGCCCTGCACATCGGCCATGGCGCCGCGCGCGATCAACCACATGACGAGCTCGATGCCTTCGCTGCCGGCTTCGCGCACGTAGTCGATGTGCGGCACCTCGCTGCAGGCCCTGGGGTCGGCAATGAGCTGATCGAGCCAGGCCTTGTCCCATTCACGGTTGATCAAGCCGGCGCGCGGACCCTGGAGCTGGTGGCTCATGCCGCCGGTGCCCCAGATCTGCACGTTCAGGTCCGCGTCGAAGCTCTCGACGGCCTTGCGGATGGCCTGCCCCAGCTGGAAGCAACGGCGCCCCGAAGGCACTGGGTATTGCACGACGTTGACAGCGAAGGGGATGACCTTGCACGGCCATGCTTCAGACTGGCCGCACATCAGCGACAAAGGCACGGTCAAGCCATGGTCCACGTCCATGCGGTTGACGATGGTGAGGTCGAAGTCGTCCTGGATCACGCTTTGAGCGATGTGGGCGGCGAGTTCCGGATGCCCGATGACTGGCGGAACAGGGCGCGGCCCCCAGCCTTCGTCGGCGGGGTTGAAGCGCGCGGCGGTGCCCAAGGCGAAGGTCGGAATGAAGTCCAGGCTGAAGGCCGTCGCGTGGTCGTTGTAGACCAGGAAGACGACATCGGGCTTCTGCTCGGCCAGCCACTGCCTGGAGTAGTCGTAGCCGCGGAACAGTGGCTGCCAGTAGGGATCTGCGGTTTTGCCCTGGTCGATGGCGGCGCCGATGGCCGGGACGTGGGAGGTGTAGACGGATGCGGTGATACGGGCCATGTCAGCCGCCCCTTTTCTTTTCAGCGCCTTGCGGCTGCCGGTGGGCCTGCGCATCGCCTTCCTCGCCAATGCGGCGGTTGCCTTCGACCGAGCGGCCGCCGCGCAGCATCATCTCGCGGTATTCGGTTTCGCTCATGCCCGTCATGCTGCCGGCCATCTGCTGGAAGCTCAGGCCGTCGGTCGCGCCGATCTTGGCCAGGAAGTAGATATTGCCGCCCAGGCGTATGCATTCGTTCAGGTCGCGCGCCAGCACGGCAGCCTTCTGTGCCTCCGTCATGGGCCAGTCGTTGAGGTAGGCCTGCTCGTCGGCCTTGAAGCGTGCGCGGTTGTCCGCCTTCATCAGCGACATGCAGAACTGGTTCAGCCAGTAGCCCTTGCGCGATTGTTCCGCGTCGAAAATGGTGGTGCCGGGCACGTCCAGGTAAGGTTTAGACAAGGGCATTCAAGGCCTCCTTCAACTTGACGATCGCGCTCAAACGCGACCGAGCTTGCAGGCATCGGACCGATCGAGCGACACCCGAGGAGCCGGCTTTGCCGGGCGTACGGGTGTACCCCCTTGAGGGGGCGCGCAAAGCGCGTAGGGGGTGGGTCATGATTCCTCGGGCCAGTACAGTCGCATCGGGTTGTCCACCAGCAGCTTACGCTGCAGTTCGGGCGTGGTCGCGATGTGGGGAATGAAATCGACCAGCAGCCCATCATCGGGCATGTGGTCCTTCAGGTTCGGGTGCGGCCAGTCGGTGCCCCACAACACGCGGTCCGGGAACGCCTCGACCACGCGGCGCGCAAACGGCACGACGTCGCGATAGGCGTCGCGTTCCCCGTTCAAGGCACGCGGCCCCGTGGCTGACAGGCGCTCGGGGCAGCTGACCTTGCTCCACACATTGGCGTGCTCGCGCATGAAACGCAGGAACAGCTCGAACTCCGGGCCATCGACGGCTTGGCTCACATCCGGCCGCCCCATGTGGTCGACCACGACCGTGGTTGGCAACGCCGTGAAGAAGTCCCACAGCTCGGGCAGGTCCACCGCCTCGAAGTAGATGACGACGTGCCAGCCGAGCTTGGCCACGCGCGCGGCAATCTCCATCAACTCGTCCTTGGGCGTGAAATCGACCAGGCGCTTGACGAAGTTGAAGCGCACGCCGCGCACGCCCGCGGCATGCAGACGCAGCAACTCGGCGTCGCTGATCTCGGGCCTGACCGTGGCCACGCCCCTGGCCCTGCCCCGCGACGCCAGGCAGGCGTCGACCATGGCGCGGTTGTCGGCGCCATGGCAGGTGGCCTGCACGATCACATTGCGAGCGAAGCCGAGGTGGTCGCGCAGCGCAAACAGCTGGTCCTTGCTGGCATCGCAGGGCGTGTACTTGCGCCCGGGTGCATAAGGAAACCCGGCGCCGGGGCCGAAGACGTGGCAATGGGCGTCCACGCTGCCCGGCGGCAATTGAAAGCGGGGGCGGCTGGGGCCCTCATACCAATCCAGCCAGCCGGCCGTCTTGCTGAAATCGCCTGTGGTGGTTTTGCTCATGGCCGCGGCGTCAATCGATGTAGCGCAAGCCGGCCTGCGCCAGCGGCTCGCGCATCTTGTACATATCCAGGCCCAGCATGCCGGCGGCAAACCTGGCGCGCTTCTCTCCTTCCAGGCTTTCGCGCTTGCGTGCGGCGGCCAGGGTTTCGACGGCACGCGCAGCGGGCACGCAGACCACGCCGTCGTCGTCGGCCACCACCACATCGCCCGGCGTCACCCACATGCCCGCGCAGACCACAGGAATGTTGACCGAGCCCAGCGTCGCCTTGATCGTGCCCTTGCTGCTGATGGCGCGGCTCCAGACCGGGAAGCCCATCAGCTGCAGGGTCTTGACGTCGCGCACGCCGGCATCGATGACCAGCGCTCGCGCCCCGCGGGCCTGGAACGAGGTGGCCAGCAGGTCGCCGAAATAGCCGTCGCTGCACTCGGCCGTGACGGCCGCGACGACGACATCGCCGGGCTGGATCTGCTCGGCCGCCACGTGCATCATCCAGTTGTCGCCGGGCTGTAGCAGCACGGTCACGGCGGTGCCCGACACCTGGGCGCCCGCATAGATGGGCCGCATATAGGGCTTGAGCAGGCCGACGCGGCCCATGGCCTCGTGCACGGTGGCCGAGCCGAGCGCGGCCAGGGCGTCGGCCGCCTCGCGGTCGGCACGGCGGATGTTGCGGTAGACCACGCCAAGTTCGTACATATCAGAGCCCCCGGGCTTTCAGTTGCGCATCGAGGCGCGGGTAGACGCGGCGTGCATTGCCTTCGTAGATGGCGTGCTTTTCCTGCGCCGTCAGCTGTGTGCTGGCTTCGATGTAGCGCTTGGTGTCATCGAAGTTGAAACCGGTCAGCGGGTCGATGCCGCGCACGGCGCCGATCATTTCGCTGGCGAACAGGATGTTCTTCACCGGCACGACCCGGGTCAGCACGTCGATGCCGGGCTGGTGGTAGACGCAGGTGTCGAAGAACACGTTGTTCAGCAGGTGCTCGGTCAGCAGCGGCTTCTTGAGCTCCTGCGCCAATCCGCGGTAGCGGCCCCAGTGGTAGGGGGCGGCGCCGCCGCCATGCGGGATGATGAGCTTCAGGGTCGGGAAATCCTTGAACAGATCGCCCTGCAGCAACTGCATGAAGGCCGTCGTGTCGGCGTTGATGTAGTGCGCGCCGGTGGTGTGGAAGCAGGCATTGCAGCTGGTGCTGACGTGGATCATGGCCGGGATGTCGTACTCGACCATCTTCTCGTAGATCGGGTACCAATGGCGATCGGTCAGCGGCGGGCAGGTCCAGTGGCCGCCTGAGGGGTCGGGATTCAGGTTGAGGGCCACATGGCCGTATTGCTCGACGCATTTCACCAATTCTGGAATGCAGGTCTCGGGCGCCACGCCGGGTGACTGCGGCAGCATCGCGGCGGGCACGAAATGCTCGGGAAACAGCTGGGCAACGCGGTAGCAGAGCTCGTTGCAGATCGCGGCCCAGGTGCTGGAGATCTGGAAGTCGCCAATGTGGTGGGCCATGAAGCTGGCGCGCGGGCTGAAGAGGGTCAGGTCCGAACCGCGTCGCTTCATCAGCTTGAGCTGATTGGTTTCAATCGTCTCGCGGATCTCGTCGTCGCTGATCTTCAGATCGGAGAGCCGGGGGCTTTGCGCCGGATCCGTGATGCCTGCGATCTGCCGCTTGCGCCAGTTCTCCAGCGCCTTAGGCGCCGTGGTGTAGTGGCCGTGGATATCGATGATCATTGGAGGCTCTCGATTCGAATCAATGGGCAAGCGCTTCGCCGGACTCGGCGTCAGGGCACTGCGCGTGCCTGTCGGCGTCACGCTTGATCCATAGCGCGGTCGCCGCGATCAGCGCCGGAATGGAAATGACCGCGAACACCGTGCCAATGCCCATGTCCTGCGCGCTCAGTTGGGCGACCAGGAAAGACCCGGCAATGCCGCCGAAACGGCCGACCCCCATCATCCAGGCCACCCCTGTGGCCCGGCCCTGGGTGGGGTAGAAGCCGGTTGCGAGGGCAGCCAGAGAAGATTGCGAGGTATTCATCAGCACGCCGGCCACGAACACCGCCACCATGAGCGCCCCCACCTGATCGACCAATTGGCCTATGGACCCAATGGCAACCGTGGTCAGCCCAAAGCAGATCGCCAGCAGGCGATTCGGCTCCATCCGGTCCATCAGCCAGCCAAAGAAGACGGCTCCCACGCCGCCCAAGGGAAAGAGCGCGGAAATCAGCGTGGCCGTCTTGGCTTCCAAGCCGGCCTCCTTGAACAGGATCGGCATCCAATTGACCAGGGAATAGAAAATGACCAGGCCCATGAAATAGGCAACCCAAAGCATCAGCGTGCCAAGCCGATAAGGCCGCGCCAGGATCAGCGCCAAGCCTCCGCGTTCGTTCGTGACGATCCGTGTTTCGCTGAGCGTGAAGCGCTCAAACTGATGGACGCGCGCGCCCGCAATGTGGAACAGTGCGGCGCGAATTCTTTCGACACTGTGGCGTCGCGTCACCATGAAGCGCACCGATTCCGGCAGCAGGAGCAGCAAGGCCAGAACCAGCAGCAAAGGTGCGGCCCCGCCCAGCTTCAACACACTTTGCCAACCCCATTGCGGAATCATCCTGGCCGCCAAGAATCCTCCCAGCGCCGCACCGAGCGGGAAGCCGCAGAACATCAGGTTGGTCAGCGTGGAACGGCGTGCGCTTGGACTGTATTCGCTGACCAGCGTCACCGCGTTGGGCATGGCCGCGCCCAATCCCAGGCCGGTCACGAATCGCAAGGCGCTGAGCGTCGAAAGATTGCCAGCGAACGACGATGCCAGCGAGGCCAGGCCGAAGATCAGCACCGAAATGACCAGCACGCTTTTGCGTCCGAGTTTGTCAGCCACCGGACCCGCCCCCAGCGCTCCCGTCGCAAGGCCGAACAGCGCCGCGCTGAGAACAGGTCCCAGCATGGGCTTGGTGACACCCCATTCCTTGATCAATGAAGGCGCGATATAGCCGATGGCAGCCGTATCGAATCCATCCAGCAGCACGATGATGAAACACATGCCGAACACCAGCCATTGCCAGGCGGTCAGCGGGTGTTCGTCGATGAGCGCCTGCACGTCCACGGCGCCTGCGGCCGATAGCCTGACTTGCTGAGGTTCCAAGCGGGTCTCCTTTGCGGGTCTAGTCCTGCACGGCTTGCATGCCGTGGCGTTGCTTGAGTGCAGCGGTGGCCGGGCCGGCCATGAATTCGAGCAAGGCCTGGGCGGCGTCGGGATGGGCAGCGGCGGCAGCCACGGCGCCGCAAAAGCGGCTGACGATTTCAAGCCCGGGCGGCATGCCGCCCAGCAGGGCAATGCCCGGCAGCCCCTGCATTTCGCTCAACTGTTGAAAGCCAATTTCGACCTCGCCCGTGGCGAGCAGGCGGGCCACCGGGACGCCGGGACGGGCCTGCACGAGCTTGGGTTGCAGCCTATCGGTCAAGCCCCAGCGTTCGATCAAATCCATCAATGCCATTCCGCTGGGGCCTGTGGAATAGCCGATCGCACGCGCCTGCAACAATGCGTGATGCAGCGCTTCCTTGCTGCTCACGTCGGGTGGCGCAGCGCCAGCCTGAACGGCGATGGCAACGCTGGAATCCGCCAGCGGCCTGATGCTGCCGGGGCGCAGGCGCCCTGTCGCATACAGCTTGGCGATGGCGTCGCTCGCCAGCACGACGACATCAAAGGCCTCGCCGTCCAGCAGGCGCCGGGCCGCATCCACGCCGCCGGTGGATTCCAAGCGCGTGGCCGGCCCGCCGGCCTGCGCATAGGCAGTGGCCAGGTCACCCAGCATGTGGCGGGTGGCCATCGAGGAAATGAGGGTCAGGGCGTGGCTCATGCGCAGGGACGGACGGGCTGTGATGGCCGCATTCTTCTCATTCGAGACCTATCGCGCTAGGTCTAACAGAGGCTAGCTGCTATAACGATTTGGCATGGTGGCACGGCATTTGCCAGAATGCAGGCATGACCCTGAATCAGATCGAATACTTCATCCAGGTGGCCGAGTACGGTAGCTTCAGCAAGGCCGCGCTGGTGCTGGGCATTGCGCAGCCTGCGTTGAGCCGCCAGGTGCGCGCGCTCGAAACTGAATTGCATGAAACGCTTTTCCTGCGCAATGGCCGCGGGGTCGAGCTGACGGAGGCCGGACGGCGGCTGCTCGAACACGGCCAGGGCATCGTGCACCTGGTCAACCAGGCGCGCGAAGACCTCACGGCGCACCGCAACGAGCCGGTCGGGCAGATCGTCGTGGCCATGCCGCCCACGCAGGCCCGCCTGCATACCCTGCCCTTGATCGAGGCCTTTCGCGTCAGTTGCCCGCGGGCGCGGCTGCTTGTCATGGAGGGTTTCTCGACGCACCTGACCGAGTGGCTGGTGTCGGGCCGGGCCGACCTGGCCCTGGTCTACAACCCCGAACCGCTGCCGGCGCTCGAAATCCTGCCTTTGCATGAGGAACCGCTGCGCCTGTTGAGCCCGGCCGATGCGGCGCCCAAGGGGCCGCTGACCTTGGCCGATCTGTCACGCTACCCGCTCGTCATGCCGCAGCGCGGCCATGTGTTCCGCAAGCGCATGGAGGAGGCCGCAGCCATGGCCGGCGTGCAGTTGCGCGTCGACTGGGAGGTCTCCAGCGTGCCCGCCATCCTGGATCTGGTGGCGGCAGGCCTGGGTCACGCCGCCCTGGGCGAGGACGCGCTGCGGACTTTCGAACACCCGGAGCGCCTGGCCGTCACGCCCTTCATCGGCGCGGACGTGAACACCACGCTGTGCCTCGTGACGCCGGCGCTGAAACGTTCCACGCCGCTGACGCAGCGCACCGCCGCCCTGTTGATGCGGCTGGCGCGTCACCCGGATCACCAAGGCAGCCCAACGTAGTTCTCGGCCATGACCGTCTGAGCCGCATGGGAGCTCACCAGGTATTCCAGTTCGGCGCGATGCAGCCTGGCTTCGATGGCCTGCTCCTGGGGAAAGCTGTGCATCAGGCTGCTGAACCACCAGGAAAAACGCTCGGCCTTCCAGATGCGTGACAGGCAGCGCGCCGAGTAATGCTCGATCCCTGAGCCGCGCCTGTCTCGGTAATGCTCGATCAGCGCTTGCGACAGGTAATAAATGTCTGACGCGGCCAAATTCAAACCCTTGGCGCCGGTCGGCGGCACGATGTGTGCGGCGTCTCCAGCCAGGAAGAGCCGGCCGAATCGCATGGGCTCGGCCACGAAGCTGCGCAGCGGGGCGATGCTTTTTTCCAAAGCTGGGCCGGTGACCAGCGCCTCGGCGGCCGCGGGATCGAGCCGCAGGCGCAGCTCATTCCAGAAGCGCTCGTCGCTCCAGTCGCCGGCCTGCTCCGTCAAAGGTACCTGCAGGTAATAACGGCTGCGCGCAGCGGATCGCATGCTGCACAGCGAGAAGCCGCGTTCGTGGCTGCCGTAGATCAGCTCGTGAGACACCGGCGGCGTGTCGCTGAGCAGGCCCAGCCAGCCGAAGGGGTAGATCTTCTCAAAGCTCCGGATCGCACTGCCCGGCACGCTGGCCCGGCTGACGCCGTGGTAGCCGTCGCATCCGGCGATGAACTCGCATTGGACAAGAACCTCTTCGCCGTTCACGATGCAGCGGGCGCTGGGATGGGCGGAATCGAAATTGCGCAATTGCACGTCCGCCGCCGAGTAGAGCGTGGGCAGCCCGGCCGCGGCACGGGCTTCCATCAAGTCGCGCGTGATCTCGGTCTGGCCGTAGACGATCACCGATTTGCCCCCGGTCAGCGCCTGCAGATCGATGCGATGCCGCTGGCCATCGAACACCAGATCGAATCCATGGTGGACCAGCCCCTCGGCATGCATGCGCGCACCGACGCCGGCCTCGTCCAGCAGGTCCACCGTGGTCTGCTCCAGCACGCCGGCGCGGATGCGGCCCAGCACGTAGTCGCCGGTCTGACGCTCCAGGATCAAATTGACAATCCCCGCCTTGTGCAGCAGTTGGCCCAATAGCAGCCCCGAGGGGCCGGCGCCGACGATCAGGACTTGGGTCCTCAGGGTTTTCATTGTCTCGCTCCGGTCTGATTTGAAGTCCCGCAAGACTAGGAGCGCCCGCTCTGGAACGGAATGTACAAGCTGAACCAAAATTTGCACAATTCGAACCTATGCAAAGAAATCCAGATCAAGCAGCCCCGCCGCTCTACCATCTCTACGGCGAGCAAGGATGGGATTCTGCCCTTGATGGCGTGCATCTCGAATCGATTGCCGACAGGAGCCGATTGCACAATTGGGAGATCCGACCGCACCGGCACGCCACGCTGATTCAGATGCTGCTGATCGAAACCGGCCAGGCCCATGTGGAAATTGACGAACGCGAACTCGAACTACGGGGGCCGGCGGTGGTCTGGGTGCCTTCGTTTGTCGTGCATGGATTTGGCTTCGCGGCGGAAACTCAAGGCCTGGTCGTCACCATGGAGCCGGGATGGCTGCGCGACATGCTGAGTGGCGCCGAAGGATTGTGGGAAGAGCTCAGGCACAGCCGTGCATTGGCGCTGCGCCGGTCTTCCGCGCCGCTGCGGGCCCTGCAAGCGGCGTCGACGGGGCTCAAGCTCGAATATGCGTCCACGCAGGCATGGCGCAGCCTGATGTTGAACAGCGCGGCCGCAACGCTGGCGGCCTGCATCGGCCGCTTGCCCCGGCTGGTCGAGGTGGCGCCCTTGCCGTCCGGCGCCAAAGGCCGCTCCCTGCTGCATCTGGCGCGCTTTCGCGAGCAGGTTGATCGCGTGTTCCGAAGCCAACCGAGCCTGGCCGAACTGACCGAACCCTTGGGCGTGACGACCACGCAGATGAACCGCTTGTGCCGGCAGTATTTGCAATGTTCGGCGCTGGATGTGCTGCATCAGCGCCTGCTGCTGGAAGCCAAGCGGGAGCTTGGCTACACCACGCTGCAAGTGCGGCAGATTTCCGACAGACTTGGATTTTCCGATCCCGCCTACTTCACCCGGTTTTTTCAGCGTCTCGCCGGCCTCTCGCCAAAAGCCTGGCGGGAAAAGGCCCAGGCAGCCTGTGCTTGAGCCCATATATTCCTGATATGGTTCGCTCGGGCCTGGCGCTTCAAGCCACGGCCCGATCCAACCTTGCAAGGAACCATCGATGAAGCGGAAATCGATCGGCGTGCTGTCGCGCGCGTATTGCGTTTATATGCTGGCCTTGGTGTGCACCCTGGGCACCGCTCATGCGGAAGGCACCGCCAAGCTGCCGAACACCAGCGCCGGCAAAGTGCTCGCCGACTGGTTGTCGGCTTTCAATTCGGGCGATGCGGCGCAGCTGTCGAAA